>ERZ777011.202-NODE-202-length-97054-cov-4.439169_pt1 | contig 97054 bp, 92 predicted proteins | sample MGYA00374964_ERZ777011 | MGnify/ENA primary metagenome ERZ777011 (study PRJEB29310, sample SAMD00008975) | mouse gut metagenome | study: EMG produced TPA metagenomics assembly of the Metagenome analysis of fecal microbiota from mouse which was promoted... | reverse complement strand
CTCTCACAAATCCCCTATATCATTCTAAAATATTTCAGTGCCGCTATAATAGCTTTTTCTTTTTCCAATGGACATTTCGGCTGTTTGGCATTTTCATTCTTAGGCTTATTGTAATTCTCACGCTCAATAATCCCACATTTCTCTTTTACCTGTGCGATATACAAGTTGCTGACTTTCAATCCGCTTTGCTTCAATACATAATCCTTAATTTTCTCATAAGTGGCTTTGCTCTCCGCCGCCGTCAAATCAAATTCATCCATCTCTAATTCCACATTAATATGCTTCAACTTATTTGATTTAAGTTTGGAAAGCAAACACACAACTTCCACATTCGTCGTTCCCGGAAACATATCCACACAACACGCCTTCTCCACCTGATATCCCGCTGCCTGCAGGGTTACCAGATCCCTTGCCAGACTGGTCGGTTTACAGGAGATATATACCATCCGTTCCACCCCGTAACGGATGATCTTATTCAATGCCTTAGGATGTACTCCGTCCCTTGGCGGATCTAATACGATCATATCCGGCAGCTCCTTTAGCTGATCCAGAACCTTTAGAACATCTCCGGCAATAAATTCACAGTTATCCAACTGATTCAGTACCGCATTCTCTCTCGCAGATGCAACTGCCTCCTCTACGATTTCCACACCTACCACCTTTTTGGCTACCGGCGCCAACATCTGTGCGATCGTTCCCGTTCCACTGTAGAGATCGAAAATAACCTGATCTCTGGTATTCCCTACATAATCTCTTGCCTTTTCATAAAGAACCTCTGCCCCAAGAGAGTTTGTCTGAAAAAAGGAAAACGGAGTGATCCGAAACTTTAAGCCAAGGATTTCTTCATATATAAAATCTTGTCCATAAAGCAAATGCGTTTCATCACTCTGTACCACATCTGCCAGACTGTCATTCACAGTCAGCAGTACACCGGCAATGTTCCCGTGAAGGTTCAGGGCATTCAACTGCTGCACCCATGCATCCGTTTCCAGATATCGCTTTATTGTTTCTATGTCTGCGGAGCATGTGTCACCTGCTATATGTTCTCCACTGCTTTCCGGCTTCTTTTCCCCGGTCTGACTGCTTACCACCAGATTGATCAGGATATCCTTACTTCTGGCAGTCTGGCGAACCACCAGATGCCGAAGGGTTCCCTCATGTCTCATTTTCTGAAAGAATGGTATATCCAGGCCAGAAAAGTGTTCTAACGTACAGGCAAGGATCTGATTATAGTCTGAATCTACGATCCTGCAATCCTTCACAGTAACCAGATCGTAAAAGCTCCCCTTCTTATGCAGGCCCAGCGCCAGAGGGCCATCCTTGTATTCATCCCCAAAAGAAAACTCCATCTTATTCCGATATCCCTCTGTGCAAGGACTTCCAATGATACCATCCCAGATATAGGTATCACAGACCCCATCCAGCAGCTTCCGTACCTGCTGCTCCTTAATTGCTAACTGGGCTTCGTATGGAATGGTCTGGTAGGTACAGCCGCCGCATTGTCCAAAGTGCCTGCAGACCGGTTCCGCTGTCTCCAGGTCAGAATGTTGCAGGACCTCCAGTAACCGTCCCTCACCCTTCCCGTTCTTCGTTTTGGTAATCCGTATCTGCACGCGCTGTCCCTGAAAAGCGCCTTTAATGATTATCCTGCGCCCTTCTATATATGCAATTCCCTTATTCGGAAACTCATAGTCAACGATCTCTGCCTCATATTCCTGTCCCTTTTTCATGCTCTGCTTCTCCTTCTTCTCTGGACTTCACCGGCAAAATGCCTCATTCCCCAATCCCTCCGGCATCCGGCAGCAATTATTTTTCCAGCTCCTGCCAGTAAAACTCTGTCCCGCCTGTCTCATCCAATTCCATGATCATGAAGGTTCTTGCCCTTCCCTTCTGTCTTGGATAAGTCAGGCTTCCCGGATTCAGCAAAGTGATATCTTCCCCTCTATCCAGATAAGGGGAATGCGTATGTCCATACATTACAATATCCATATGGTTCAGGCTCCCCAGCAGCCCCAGGCGGTTCAGGTCATAATTTACCCCGTAGCGATGTCCGTGTGTCAGGAATATCCTCCTGCCGCACAGATTCAGATTCAGGGTATCCGGCAGCCCCAGTCCGATATCGTTATTCCCTGCCACAATATAAGAAGGGCCAGCCACCATAGACTGTAATTCCGTTACATCTGCCTCCACATCTCCCAGATGGATCAAGGCATCAATCGTGCCGGACTGCTTGACTGCCTGTCTGACATAATCATTCCTTCCATGTGAATCACTGACAATTAATACCCGCATTTATTCTAATTCCTTCCGCATCATCCGAAGCGCCTTACCCCGGTGACTGATGGCATTCTTGTCCTCCGGTGACAGCTCCGCACTGGTACAGCCAAATTCCGGCAGATAAAAGATCGGATCATAGCCAAAGCCATTCTCTCCTGCCTCCCGCTCACCGATGATGCCCTCCATGGCCGCCTCTCTCACCAGCTCTGTTCCATCCGGAAACACGGCTGCGATCGCACAGACAAAGCGGGCTGTCCGCTTCTCCTCCGGAACCCCTGCCAGGTTATCGATTATCATCTGATTCTTAATGGAATACGGTGTATCCTCCCCGCCAAACCGATGGGAAAATACCCCCGGCTGCTTGTCCATATAATCTACCTCCAGACCGGAATCATCCGCCAGTACCAGATCCTGACAGACTGCATGAATGGCCCTTGCCTTGATCAGAGCATTCTCCGCAAAGGTCGTCCCGTTCTCTTCGATCTCAATATCAATCCCTGCCTCCTTCATGGACAGGATCTCATAGCCCAGACCATCCATGATCGCACGGATCTCCCGCAGCTTATCCTGATTTCCGGTTGCAAATATTAATCGTTTCATCCTTCCCTTACTCTCCTTATCCCTGTTTCTTGAAACAAATTTATTTATTCAGAATGTTCAGCACCCAACGCAAAATAATCACCAGCACACCTGACGCAAATACGGACCACTGAACAATTCTTTCACCCCTGGCCGAAATGACCTCCGCTGGTACATTCTGTTTTCTCACCCATAAACAGAACAGTTCAACATGTTCCGTCGATACGTTCAGGTGCCTCCAGTCACACAGCTTCTTCCCTCCGGGGCCATATATCCATATCGAACCTTCTGTATTGATCTTAACCTTTTGTATATCAGATGCATGGTACACAATATTTCTTATCTTGATACCGCTATCCTCTACCATGATCCATCTGCCGACATTGAATGGCGTACACAGACCGGTTCCGATGAGATCATCCAGCAGATCATCAAAAGCCCGTTCCTGCTTTGGACAAAGCAGATCGATCAGTCGTTGTATCTTCTTATAACGCATGTCCTCCGCCTGTCTCATCTTATCTGCTACCATTGCGCCCCCCGTTTCGTATCTGACATAAAAGCATCTGCCATTACCTGATATTCGTAAATGCCTTCAGACAAAGATTGCACGCCTTGTTCTCTTCCACATTTACCCATTTATTCCCATACAGGCTGATATAGCCCTCTCCATCCGTGATATCGAACTCCTTGGCCCGCTCATCCACATCATACTCAATCGCAACCGGATGAAGAGAATCCGGTGTGTCAATGTAAACCACAACGGCAAACCTTCCATCCTCCGGCAAATCAACCGGATGGTCAAACCGGACGGTATGATAGCCGGCCTGCTCAAACCTTCCTTCTGCTGCCAGCTTCCGGTCATTTAAGCTTTCCACACCCTCAAAGTCTTTCACTACATATACCTGATAACTGGTATCCACATCCGTCGCATAAAAAGAAACTGCCGCCAGTTCTTCATTCTTACCTGCCTGATATACATTGGCAAAATAAGCATTCCCCCGTTCATAGCCCAGCTGCCCCCGCCAGCCCAGCAGGTCTGACTGGTAAATCTTGTCAAAATTATCGGCGGCTCCCAGCTTGGAATATACAACATTGGTCGTACCGATATTCGCATCCTCATAAGATACATAAAAATAGCCGTCCTCGCCAAAGGCGGTTCCCCAGCTGTTCTTACAGATAAAGGCGCCATCCTGTTCCGGCGGGATCGTAAAATATTCCTTCGGAAACAGATCGTCCCAGCCTACAATGATAATGTCATGATTGCACGCCTCTTCCTTATCATAATAATAGGTTGCGCGTTCCCGGTTATAATAGGAGGACCAGCTTTCTGCAGTCCGCATCTGGGTATAGATCGAGGTTTCAACTGCTCCGTACTTATATATGGCTTCCTTGATCGCAGTATAATTCTTCGGCGCAATGATCAATGCCTCCTCCAGGTGCTTCCGCGCCTCTAATGTCTCATCCGTCTCTCCATCGCCATACGGGTCATCTGATTCATAGACGGGTCCCTGCCAGCTTGCCAGATAAGCAATGGCCATGGTATATTCTCCACCTTCATTCTGTCCCAGGCTAAAACTGTTGCAAAGACTCATATGATCCGGTGAAAAGACCAGATTCTCCTGCGGAGTCAGAGTCGTCTCTAATGCAGCCAGAGATGCAAAAGCCCAGCAGGTACCATACAGTCCCTGATCCCGCACCGGCGACACTCTGCCCAATTCCCTCATATCATATCTGGATGGCAGTTCCACTTCCTCTGTAATCTGTGCCAGTGTCACTTTTGCTTCTTTATAATCCATGGAAAAATCATAATTGATATATTGTGCAATATCTGCCAGAGGAACATAGAGCTTTTCATCCAGCTTCTGTACCCGGTCTGCCAGCTCAATCGTGGTTCCGTTCACCTTGGCGGATGCACTATTGATATACAGATTGATGGAATTCACACCTTTTTCAATCAAGATGCTGCCATTTTCATAGATCTGCGTGGAACAGTTAAAGGTATCCGTCAGCAGATCCACTGGAAACATAAATGATCCTCTGTCGCTGAGATAAGGCTTCTCTTCAATAAACGTAACATCTTCCTCGCCTATGGTCATGGAAATTCCCAGCTTATTATTCATATCTGCCAGATCACTCAGAAACTGGTTCGCATAGTTCTGATCCGGATTCTGTTTTACCTGCACATCTGTATGGGAGGATAATGCTAATAAAATAATACCTGCACTTATCAGTATAATAAATGCACCAATAACCTTCTTCAATATCAAGTCTCCTTCTTTTGCTGTTTGGGCGGTCTTGGCCCCATGAATTGATAATAATATGCCTTGATCATACCATTATAGATCTTTCGGTTCCTGTCTGCCTTCTTTCCCAGATACTTCTCTGCATCCTCATAGGAAGTAATGATATATTTGGACCAGGTATCCAGACGATCAAAGCTCTTTGCTATCATCCGGTATAAGTCCGGAAGCTCTTCCTTTTCTTCTAAACGTTCACCGTAAGGCGGGTTGGTAATGATAAAGCCGTACTTTTTCGGATGGCTTAATTCAGCCACACTTCTCTGCTGAAAATGAATATGCTGGTCTACCCCGGCGGCCCTGGCATTCTCCATGGCACACTTTACAATACTGTTATCTATATCATAGCCCTGTATGTTCATTTTTATGTCACGCCGGATCAAATCCTCCGCTTCTTTTTCTGCTGCCTGCCATTGAGCCTCTGATAGCAGATTCCTCCAGCTCTGTGCTGTGAAGCTGCGGTGCATACCCGGTGCGATCCCTGCCCCGATCATCGCCGCTTCGATCGGAAATGTTCCGCTTCCGCAGAAGGGATCTACCAGGATCCGATCCTTATTCCAGGGAGTCAGCAGGATCAAAGCAGCGGCAAGAGTCTCGGAAATGGGCGCTTTTCCGACCAACTGCCGATATCCCCGCTTATGAAGGGAAACCCCGGATGTATCCATCCCGATACTGACGATATCCTTATTAATAAAGACACGGATCGGATACTCTGCTCCGGTCTCCTGGAACCAGTTCACATGATAGACTGTCTTCAGCTTCTCCACGATCGCTTTCTTCACGATCGACTGAATATCCGAGCTGCTAAACAGCGTGCTGTTCTTCGTGGACGCCTTTGATACCCAGAACCGCCCGTCCTCCGGCAGATAATCCGCCCAGTCCAGTGCTCTGGTCTTTTCAAATAACTGATCAAAGGACTTCGCCTGAAAACTGCCCACGCTTACCAGAATCCGTTCGGCAGTACGAATGAATACATTGGACCGTGCAACAGCCTGTTCGTCTCCCCGGAAGGTAATCCTTCCATCCTCAACCTGTATAATCTCATATCCTAAATCCTGAATCTCGCGCTTTAACACGGATTCCAGGCCAAAATGACAAGGTGCGATCAAATCAATGGTATTCATATGGTTTCTCCAGACGTTTTCAATATTTCTTCCAGTTTCTGCTGATTCACTATGTTTCCCGTCTTTTCGACAAAGGAACATTCTATTTTATTGTACGTTTCCATGCTTCAACTGTCAAGCCTTCCGGCAGGGAATACACCATCCGGCATATATTGGAATACCCGCCCCTTACAGAAAACAGCACGGGAGTGCTCCAAAGAGCGTCCCGTGCTGAATTCTCTGCGAAATGCAGCTTCTATTATACAATTTCTTCTGATTTCCCCGGAAATCCCTGACAGCAACCCACTTATTCTTCGCTGCTGTCTGCCACCTTGCTTGCCCGGGCAGCTACCTCTGCCGCCTGGATATCGCTCGGCGCCTGTTCATATCTTGCAAATTCATAGGAGAATTCACCTCTGCCGCCAGTGATAGAACGAAGGACAGAGCAGTAGCCGACCAATTCCATCATCGGAATATCCGCCTCGATCACCTGTTTTCCCTTTGACACCAGGTTCATACCCAGCACCCGTCCCCGGCGCTTGTTCAGATCCCCCATCACATCACCGGTATACTGCTCCGGCACAGTTACCTTCAGATTCACGATCGGCTCCAGCAGAACCGGCCCTGCTTCCATAAAGCCCTTTTTAAATGCCTGAATGGTCGCCATCTTAAAGGCCATTTCGGATGAATCTACAGAATGGTAGGAGCCATCATATAAGATACCCTTGACTCCGACTACCGGATAGGCGGCAAGCGGCCCCTTCAGCACGGATTCCTGCAGGCCCTTCTCCACTGCCGGGAAGAAATTCTTCGGTACGGCTCCGCCGACCACCTCCTGCTCGAATATGTATGCCTTCTCATCATCGCCGGATGGCTCGAACCGCATCTTTACATGTCCGTACTGTCCGTGACCGCCGGACTGTTTCTTATATTTGTATTCGACATCCGATTTTTTCTTGATCGTCTCACGAAATGCAATCTTCGGTTTGCTTAAGGTTATCTCACATTTATATTCATTCAGCAGCCGGCTCTGCACGATCTCTAACTGCTGTTCCCCGATTCCGTATAACAATAACTGGCCATTTTCCACATCATTGACCACCTTCAGGGTCTGATCCTCATGGGTCAGCTTCTGAAGCGCCTGGGCCGCCTTGTCAATATTGCTCTTATTCGTAACCTTATAACGCATAAAGGTATATGGCTTGGAAAGCTCGAACTTTCCATATTCGATCACTGTTGCTTTCGTAGACAGGGTATTGCCGGTCCTGGCGGCAGTCAGCTTCGGAATGGCCCCGATGTCCCCTGCGTGAAGCTCCGGCACCTCGATCGGCTTTCCGCCCTGCAATACATAAAGCTTGCTGACCCGCTCCTCCACATCCTTATCCTTGTTATAGATCACGTCATCCGATTTAAACACACCGGAGCATACCTTGATCAGCGAATATTTTCCGATAAACGGATCTACGATCGTCTTAAACACATAGGCAGACTTCGGCTTGGAGAAATCATAATTCGCCTCAAATACTTCATTTGTCTTCATATTGAATCCGGCAATCTCTTTATTCTCCGGACTTGGCATATATTTCACAATATCATCTAACAGGGCATAGGTTCCCTGACACAGTGTATTGGAACCCATGGTGATCGGAACCAGAGAGCTGTCAATGACATTCATACGAAGCGCGGAACGGATCTCATTTTCCGAAAACGTATCACCGCCAAAATACCGTTCCATGAATTCCTCACTGGTCTCGGCCACTGCTTCCATCAGGGTGTCCTTATACAGGGCCAGATTCTCTTTACTATAGTCCGGAACCGCACACTCCACTACATCCTTCCCCTGCCAGCGGTTTCCGGTCTCACTGATCACATTCACATAACCTACGAACTTCTCATTCTCCCGGATCGGGAAATGGAACGGAGCAATCTTCTTTCCATACCGTTCCGTCAGTGTCTCTACCACATCCTTAAAGGAGGCATTATCCGCATCCATACCGGTTACATAGATCATCCTTGGCAGCTTATACTTTTCGCACAGCTCCCAGGCACGCTCTGTACCAGCTTCTACACCCGTCTTGCCGGATACTACGATCACAGCAGCATCCGCAGCGCTGATCGCTTCTTCTACCTCACCAATAAAATCAAAGTAACCGGGCGTATCCAGAATATTTATCTTAATTCCATTCCATTCGATAGGGATCAGAGAGGTACTGATTGAAATCTGTCGCTTCTGCTCCTCTTTTCCAAAGTCGCTGACCGTGTTCCCGTCTTCCACCTTTCCCATTCTGGATGTAATCCCCGCCAGGTATGCCATGGATTCTGCCAGACTGGTCTTACCTGCTCCTCCATGCCCCAGTAATACTACGTTTCTGATTTTGTCCGTTGTATACACATTCATTGCCGCTACCTCCCGTTTCCTTCTTTGATCGTTCCAAAACCTGTTATCAAGCTTTTTTTCTGCCTGCAACGATTTTGTCCACCTATATACAATTTTACTTCAAATTGTCTGTATATTCAATCAAAATATATTTAAAACGAAAAGTATTTATGCAAAAATAAGCCGGCATTACTGCCGGCTTACGGTTAATTCCTTATCATATTGCCAGATACCGCCTACTGCATTCATAACACGGTATCCATATTCTGCCAGTATCCTTGCTGCTTTTAAGCTGCTGGCGCCGCTGTCACAGTAGAGAATCAGCGTCCTGCCTCGGGGAAAATTGATTTTCCCGTTTTGAATTTCCGTCAACGGAACATTCACTGCCATGGGAATATGTCCGCTCCGGAACTCCTCCTGACTTCTAACATCTATGATGATCGCGTTCTCGTCAACCGCTTTTTGCATGATATGGCGAATATTAATATTTACGATTGTCTGTTTCACCTTTACCACCACCAAATGCTCCTTATACTCTATGGTATTCGGAGCATTGGAAAGGTGTTCATGATCTGCTATCTGCAATCATTTGCAGACTGGCTGCTGCTGTTTGAGCTCTTATTGCTGCTCTTGTTAGAAGTCTTGTTTGAAGACTTGTTGTTGGCATCATTCTTCGTGGAATTGCTTGAAGAATTCTTGCTGGTTGTGTCATTAGAGTAATTGTTATTAGACATTTTCTATGTCCTCCTTTTATGCATTGCTAGTTACATCTTCAGTATTTACATATAAAGGACATATTATTCATCGAATTGAAAATACCACATTCTATGACAGGGTGAGAAAATTTTTATATGTCTCCAGCCTCATTGCATCGGCGTCTGTACCGGAACGTCCTTCCAGCATATAATACCTTCCGTTCCTCAAAGGTATGATCCCATAAAAATGATAATCATATTCGGTATTCTCCTTAGAGACATATGCGCGATCCACCGCCAGATAATATACATGATAACCATTCAGTATCGTATGGGACACCTCTGCCACCTCGTCCGCCCATACCATGGAACGGATATAATCTTCCGGTCCGTTATATTCTGCCAACTCTTCTTCATTAAAAAACTGTACTCTTACAAAAATAGTAATCTTACCTTCTTTCCTATATACTTTCCTTTCCAGGTGTCGCCTGCCTTCCGGCGCTTTTACGCTTCCTCCTGCTTTACCTCCAGCTCAGAAGTGCAATGCGGACAACGGACTGCCTCAATGGATATTTCACTTTTACAGAACGGACATTTTTTCGTAGTCGGCTTTTCCTCTTCCTTTTTCTTAAACCGTTCACCCACACCATTGATCACCTTGATCATACAGAATATCACAAATGCTGTTATTAAAAAATTTAGCACTGCGGTAATAAAATTACCATAAGTCAACACCGGTGCCAGATCGCCCTTCCCCAGTCTTACCGTCAGATTGGAAAAATCCACACCGCCGAAGATCGCCAGGATCGGCGTAATAATGTCGGCATTCAATGAATTCACGATTGAGGTGAATGCGCCGCCGATAATTACGCCCACTGCCAGATCCAGGGCATTTCCTTTCATAATAAACTTCTTAAATTCTTCAAAAAACTTTTTCATCTTCTGCTGCCTCCCTTAGTATAATCCTTTTTATAAACTTCATCCCAATCCTTATAAAGGATATAATATTATATATCTAACATACACGAAACTGTTTCTATTTTCAAGATAAAGGACGCTTCTTCGTAATGCTCCAGTCTCCCTGCGGATACAGCTTCGAATAAAATGCCTGAAGCAGTTCGGATATTTCACCATCCGTTATCTGCTGTTTCCCCAGATTGTAATACAAGATCCGAAAATCCACTCCCATAACCTGTCCGTACACAGAGGAAGCATCCATTCCTGCCCTCCTGTAAAACTGAATCCTTCTGTTTCGAAGGAGAAAGGATTCCCTGGTTTCTGCCTGCTCCGGATCCTCTACCTCCAGGATCAGCACCTCCTTCTTCCTCTCTGCTATATGTTGCAGCAAGGTCTCTAATGCCCGGCTGCCATATCCCCGGCCACGTCCATATACCTGTCCGCGGGAGAATTCTGCTTCACCGTTCCGGCTTTGCCCGCCCTGGCATCTGTCTCCGGCAGAAGCAACAACTGCAAAGAAATCCAGAAACATTTCATCTTTCATGCTACATAAAAAAGCATAGGCATTCAGAGTATCCTCCTCATAGAAGCCATACACCTGATAGCTTCCCTCCTTTACCAGATTCAATATCTGTTTCAGGGGCTTCCATTCCTCAGGTGGAAAATCTCGAAGCAGATGCTGCTCATATACCTGTATGATTTCCTTTTGCGTTAATTCCCGAAGCATGTTCTCACTCATTTCTAACCCTCTCTGTTATATATGTTCCTCATTTCCTTCTGCCGATATACTCTGACAGCAAGGATTCTCTGTCATGGTAATCTTCTATGACTGCCGTCGCTCCACAGGATAATAAAGCCGAAGCATCCAGCATGGAGGCTACCCCGATGATGATCCCTGCTCCCGCCCGCCTTGCTGCTTCTATCCCGGACCGGGCATCCTCAAATACCATGCAGTTCTGAATACTGACCCTTATATTCTCTGACGCCCGCAGATACACATCCGGCTCCGGTTTTCCCGGAAGCGTTCCGTCATTAAAAACAACCTGCCCGGGATCAAACCATCGCTCCAGGCCAAACTGCCGGAAGAAAAACTGAACATTATTCCATCCAGCGGCAGTCGCGATCGTTACCGGTATCCCATTCTCTACCAATGCATCCAGAAATTCCGGAAGACCGCCTGCCAGATAAAGCTTTTCCGGACAGTCCAGACACAGGCGACGGTAGATCACTTCCTTTTCCTCTTCAAATGCTGCAATCTCTTCTCTGGTCAGCTCACGATCCAGAAAATAGGATAAACTGTCTCCGGCATTTCGTCCGTGTACATATTCCTGAAATTCTGCATCTTTAATCTTCCGTCCGGTCACCTGTTCCAGATACATTCTCCATGCCTGTTCATGAAACTCTCCATCAAAGAACATGGTTCCGTTAAAATCAAAGATAACTCCTTGTATCCTGCCTGTCATATTTCTTAGTACCTCCGTATTCAGTATACTATATTTTGAAAAACCGGGCAATGAATGGTTTTTTGACAAAAGGGTAGATTCGTAACTGATCCTGTGCTAATATATAAACAAATGTTCGATTGGGAGGCAGTTGTCTTGAAGGTAAATTTTTATGAAGATATAGCAGATGAACGGTTAAGGTTTGCCGTTATTATTTCCAGACACAATGGAAAATGGGTATTCTGTCAGCACAAGGAGAGAGATACCTATGAAGTTCCCGGCGGTCACAGAGAGGACGGAGAATCCATCCTGGCAACTGCCAGAAGAGAACTCTATGAGGAAACCGGTGCTTTAGAATTCGTGATCTCCCCAGTCTGCGTCTATTCTGTAACCGGCAGGAACCGGGTAAACCAGACAGGTGAAGAAACCTTCGGTATGCTATACTTTGCTGACATTAAGACCTTTGACAACATACTGCACAGTGAAATGAAATGTATTCATCTATTAGACGAACTACCGACGGAATGGACCTACCCTCAGATACAGCCCCTGCTGATCCAGGAATATCAAAACCGGATAAAGGAAGTAAACTTATCCAAATAAAAAAAGCAGATAACCTTGATGATTCAAGGTTTTTGAAAGCAGATAACGGGAATCGAACCCGCCTCTCCAGCTTGGGAAGCTAGCGTTCTACCGATGAACTATATCTGCATACACTTATTATAACACAAAAAAATTATTTTTAAAGACTAAAAAGAAAAGGATTTCCTATATGCAGATTCATGTTGTCACATCCGGCGATACCGTCTATTCCATAGCCAGTGCATATCAGATTCCCGCTGACACCATCATTTATAACAATCAGCTGATCTATCCTTATACACTGGTGATCGGCCAGGCCCTTCTGTTATCGGTTCCCTCCGCCTATACTCCGGAAGCAACAGTTGTTACCAATGGCTATGCTTATCCGTTTATCAATACATGGGTTCTGGATCAGACCCTTCCTTATCTGAGTCGTCTTTCTATCTTCTCCTATGGATTTACCTTAGAGGGAGATCTGATACCCCCTGCCATAAATGATGATTTCATGATCGCACGGGCGCTGGAAACCGGAACTGCTCCTTTTCTTACTCTGACCCCCTTTGATGCAAGCGGACGGTTCAGCAATTATCTGATCACCCGGACTATTAATGACCCGCAGGTGCAGGCCCGTTTGATCGAGAACCTGGCGGCCACTGTATCGGAAAAGGGATTTCAGGGAGTTGACATTGATTTTGAATATATATTAGCCAGTGACCGGATTGCGTTTGCAGACTTTGTTGCCCAGGTACGTGCTGCGATCAATGCACTGGGATATCCGGTTACAGTAGCACTGGCACCAAAAACCTCAGATGATCAGCCCGGGCTTCTGTATGAGGGAAAGGATTATGCACGATTAGGAGAGGCGGCTGATGAAGTCCTTCTGATGACATATGAATGGGGCTATACTTATGGCCCTCCTATGGCCGTGGCACCCATCAATAACGTCCGCCGGGTCGTGGAATATGCCCTTACCAGAATTCCACGGGAGAAGATCAACCTGGGAATCCCGAATTATGGCTATGACTGGCCGCTTCCTTTTGTCAGCGGCGTTACTGCTGCAACCACCATCGGTAATATAGAAGCTGTCACCATTGCTGCAGCGAATAATGTCCCCATTCAGTTTGACGAAACTGCAATGTCGCCCTTCTTCACCTATTCTGCAAACGGTATCCAGCACGAGGTATGGTTTGAGGATGTCCGAAGCATGCAGGCAAAATTCGACCTGGTAACAGAATACCAGCTTCATGGCATGGGCTACTGGCAGATCATGCGCTTCTTCCGGGGAAACTGGCTGCTGCTCGCAGACCAGTTCCAGATTGGCAAATCCTGAAAGCATATGATATGATGTACACAGCTCTTTGAACATTCAACGACTGCTTGCAGTCAGATGAATGGTTAAGGAACTATGTGAGTAATTGTCGCAAGGAGGGATCCGCCACAGGCGTGGGACACACACCCTTCCCTTTAGAAAGGATACAGCATGATAAAAATAATTTTATGGGATATTGACGGTACACTGTTAGATTTTAATATAGCGGAACGGACCGCCATGCGTGAATGCTTTTCCCTCTTTCAGCTTGGGGAATGCACAGATGCCATGCTCGCCGTATATTCGGCCATCAATGCTGAATACTGGAGGCGGTTAGAGCTTGGAGAAGTCAGCAAAGCACAGGTTATGACAGGACGGTTCCGGGATTTCTTTCAGGCAGAACAGATTCCCTTTGATGATGTAGAATCTTTTAATCAGAATTACCAGATTCAACTGGGAAACACCATCTGCTTTATGGATGATGCTTTTTCCCTGATCCAGGAATTACAGCCTTATGTAAAACAATATGCGGTAACGAACGGAGCGCTTGCCGCACAGAAACGAAAGCTGCAGAAATCCGGCCTGGATAAGCTGCTGGATGGAGCCTTCATCTCAGATGAGATCGGTGCCGAAAAGCCAAGTCAGGCATTTTTCAACCATGTACTCCATGCTATAGATCATCCTAACAGGAGAGAAATCCTGATCGTAGGGGATTCTTTAAGCAGCGATATGAAGGGCGGCAGTCTCGCAGGGATTCAGTGCTGCTGGTACAATCCTCATAATAAGAACAACGAATCTGAAATAAGCGTTGATTACACCATTCAGAACCTGAATCAGATAAAAACGATGATCACAGATCAGGGGCAGTCCTAAAAGGGACTGCCCCTGATCTGTGATCATTTCCTATACTTCTGTTCAATCCGGCTATAGATGACCATCATAGTGATCACTGCAAGCATAACTCCAAGCACAGAAAAAAGAATAAACGCCGTATTCCCGCTAAGCAGCGGCAGGCCGAACAGTACCATCAGAATGCCAAATATTATATACAGTCTTCCTACTGCATGATTGTACGGTTTAACCCTGTCAATCTCCGGCACCCGGACATTCGCCCAGAAGCCCATGGTCTTTTTTGCAAAGAAGGATGCGATACCCATCCCGACAAAAAACAGACCTATAACACTCCAGATCAGAAAGGCTCCTATCCCGTTATTCATTTCTCTTTCCTCCAATAGATTTCTATTCTGCTGAAACCGCAACCGTCCCGGCAGACTCTCCGCCGCCTGTTTCTACAGAAGCTCCACTTTCCACAATTCGAGCGGAACCGCTTCCGCTGTCCTCGCTGCCTTCACTGTCTTCATCCTCTAATACGCTTTCACAGTCCTCCGGATCCTTCTTCGGCATCCGAAGCGCCATCGCCTGTCCGAACAGCTCCGGGTTATGCTCCTTTAGATATTGAATATCCTGCTGGGGAACGTTATCGCCACTGGCAATACTCATGGCAATCTTCAGGCATTTTCCAAATTCCTCCCAGCCATCCTCACCGGCTTCCTTCTGCTCCTGAATGCTGTCCAGCTGATCCTGTAAAAAACTCAAAAAGTTATCCTGTTCCTTTAGCTTCTGCTTTCCTGCCTCAGAAATATTCAGATTAACTCCTAAAACTGCCTGATCAGAATCCTTCTTATTCGCACTGTCCATTCCGCCTGCATATTCCATCACGGTATCTACAAATGAAGCCCGCCACTTTGCCAGATTTATTGTTTGATTTTCCTTTGTATCTCCTGTTCCTGCTGCTATCTGCATAATATCATCCTCCCTGTTCCAACTTTATGTGTTCTATTCCGAAATCTGCCGGTTCCGGCTGATTCCATTTCTTATAAGATATATCGGCAGATAGCCATGCATTGTTTATTCTCTCCGGTTTCCCTGATCGTCAAATTCCCGCTTTAGAGCCTGCTCCACCGGGAATATGGAGGCAATCAGCACAACAAGCTGAACGCTCTCCAGTATAACAGTCAGGATTCCCTGCTTATCATCATCCTTCATCCAGAACATAGGAAGACTGAACAGAATGGAGAGCGGAAGCAGGATCGCACCCACCCGTATCCATAAGCGTCCAAAATATGTCTGGGCAAATTCCCAGGTATCCTGATTCAGCATAGATCTTCTGGTACGATATCCATATACATAATTCATCGTCCCCGGATACCGGGCAAATACCATGCCAAATATCAGCATTAATGCCGGCAGGAATGCGTTCAAGACGGTCAAGATTATTCCAAATATCATATTATCTCCTCCTGTTCTTATCTGCTACTTCATATATAAGCCGGATAATTTCATTTCCTCATCATATGTTATGGTATAAGTCACACTTCGATTTTCATACTGTACCACCACCTGAACCATTGCATACCGTTTTCCGCTTTGCCTTATCTCGACTGCATACCAGTTGGTGTATCCCTGATTGGTTCCCAGTTCACCGCCAAGTGTTGCCTTCGCACCTGCCATAACATTTGCATCTCTCTGAAAGAAGCCTTTCATCTTGTCATCCGCATATTCCTCCAGTCCGGTATAATCCTCCTGATCCAATAATCCGATTATCGTGTCTGTCTGTTCCAGAACCGTCGCTTCCTTGAATATCCCGCTCTTTTCCAGTTCATAGCTTTTCGGCAGCATCCAGATGATCCCCGCACCCAGAACCACCAGGATTCCAACAATTATACCGGCTGTCACCAGTCCCTTCTTTTTCTTATTATTACGAATCTCCTCCGGCGTCAGGTTATCATTAAATTCCTTTGCGAGCTGTTCCGGTGTCCCCATACGCACCTGTATTTCATCCCAGCTTTCACCTTCCGCCACAGCAGTCTGGATATCCGATGCCAGTTCCTTCTCAATATCCGTCTTTTTCCGGGCAGAACATTCCAGTCTGCGTATGACTGCTTTTATATACTCTCCTTGCTGCATCCTATACACCTCCAGTGATCAATCATCTTACGGCTTCCTGCATGATCTTTTCAACCGTACAGGAAAATCCCTTCCAGATTCCGAATATCTCATCCAGCGCCTGCTCTCCCTCCGGCGTCAGACAGTAATACTTCTTGGAAACCTCTTTGTCATTTGCTGCGCTCCAGCGGCTCCTTATCCAGCCCTCTTCCTCCAGACGGTATAAGGCCGGATAAAGAGTTCCTTCCTTCAGCGTAATACTGCCTTCGCTTCTCTGCTTCAGCTCCTGGATCAACTGATAACCGTATTTCTCCTCCTTCTGCAACAGCTTCATGATCAGCATATCCAGAATTCCTTTTTTCATTTGCTGTTCATAGCGATTGGTCAATCTATCACCCCAATTTCATAAATACTTAGTTTTGCTAAATACATTGATAAACAAATTATATGCTATCCAATATAAATTGTCAAGCATACGGGAGATTTCTTCTTAGCACAAAAACACCCGCGGGTCTAAGCAGACCCTGCGGGCATTTTCATATCTTCGTAAATTATTTATGCTGTAGATTACCTGTACTTTCGACTTGCCAGACTGCCGCCTGCTGCAAGCAGAGATAACAGCAGAATTCCTGCAACCGGATAGATCGGCATAGAATCACCGGTCTTCGGCGTATTCTTTCCTGAGTCTGCGGTCGTCTGACCTGGAGTCGTAGAAGTCGTTCCAGGATTTTCCGTCGTTGGCTCCTCTGTCGTCGGCTCATCTTTCTTTACCAGAGATGCATCCGTAATGATAAGTCCGTTGGCATCTACATTTTTTAACTGATCTTCCTCTAATGCGACTGCCTGGATTCCATCAAAGTAAATCGTCGAATCCACCTTCCAGATTCCGGTATGTCCTTCCGCTGGAATTGAATTGCACCAGATCGCAAACTTTGTAATATGAGCAGAATCCAGTGTTCCGCCCTTCTTTCCAGCAAAGGAAGCAAATGGTATGGTCACATACTGTGCCTTGGTACCCTTCACAAAATCTGTCAGATATACTTCAAACTCTTCACCGGAGCTGTCCGTAAACTGAACCACTAATTTCTGACCCTTACCATCCGGCTTCACCCACATCTCAATCGCATTGTAGGCAGAATAATCCTGATGATCCAGCGTCTTGATCTGTCCGGTCCATACCTCATTGCCTGCAGTTTCCAATACATAATGGAATGCGCCGCCATAGGCACCGTCAATCTTATTTTCACTGTCCAGCAGAAACTCGGAAGAACAGCCGCCGGCAGAGTTCTCCGTATAAGCGCTTTGCAGCAGGCTGTCACTGCCTACATAATAGTCAAAGTTGTCAATTACGTTAGCAGGCGCCTGATCCTTGTCCTTTCCAAGACTGACATTCTTTAAGGTTACGATCACCGTGTCACCGGACATCAACTGAATCGTAGCCAGATCTGTTGTTCCAAGCTCGTCCAGCTGCGCCTTGCTCAGGGCCGCCTGATACTGATTCGCGATCACGCCGGTCTGTTTTACTGCCGCCAGTGTCAGAACCTTACCGTTATCCGGATTGGTAATCACAAATTTCACATCATTTCCGTTCGTTACGCTTCCGCTTAAGATCATTGCATCCTTGATCACCGCCCGGTCAAATGGAGCGATCATATAACCGTATGGGTTCGTATAGGCATTCCCGGTCACTGCTGTCGTATTGCTGTAGAAGTTCGTCCCGTCTGCAAACACGGACTTGTCATTATTATAAAAATCTATAAATTCATTGATCATTTCATGTCCCATGGTATCATTGTACTTATACGGAACATAGAAATTCGTATCACTGAAGTTCGCCCATACCAGATAATATGGCATGTCCGCCTCCTGTGCGATATTGCATACCTCCTGATACCAGTTCTTTCCGGTCTTGCTCTCAGCTACCGGATTTCCGGTCACCAACAGACCTTCGTTATCAGAACCATCCTTCTTCATTACACGAACACCGGTCTCGGAAATTGCTGCAAGCTTGCCCTGCTTTGCAGCCAGAGCCGATACGAGCTGGCAGGTGGTTCTTAAGTTGGCAAAGAAGCTTCCATCGGCTGTAGCCGGATAGGTATTATAGTCATCATAATAATCAAATGCAAGGATATCTACATATTCATCGCCCGGATACCGCTCCATATATTTGCTTTCACTGCTGAACGGTCCATTTGGAGAATATACATATAACATGTTATGAACACCCTTGGCCTCCAGATATTCCTCCGTATAGCGATACAGGCTCTTATAGGTCTCCACGCTGGTAGAAGAACCCCACCAGAACCAGCCTCCGTTATTCTCATGGAACGGCCGGAACAGGATCGGTACATGTTCTGCCTGCAAAGCAAGGGCATACTCTGCGATCATATCCAGATAAGCATTAAACTGCTTATTATAATCTCCGCCCGGAAGGATCTGCTCCGCACAATTATTGGATAAATCCTTGGATTCTCCAAAATCACAGGTCGTGAAGTTAAAGCTTCCATCCGGATTAACTGTGATCTTCTCGTTCGTAAAGTTCGGCATATGGGCAGACAGAGAAACAATGGAACCCTGTCTGGCAGCCGCCAGGCTGTTCGCAACAGAAGTATCCATGGCCTGCTGCGGATCCGTCAGTCCAAGCTCTGCTCCAGCGATCGCCAGGGTATCCAGACCATAGATCGCACTTAAGCTTCCGGTCAGTTCCTTCACATCACCCTCTGTGGCAGTCTGAGAAACCATCTTATTATAATCATTCTCATGACCGAATAGCACCTGATCATTCCCCGCAATGGCCTGAAGATAGCTGTATAGGCGTCTTGCTTCCACCGTTGCATTGGCATCTGCAAGCGTTACGCTGCCTGTCATACCGGCTGCATTTGCCTGCGTTCCTGTTGCATTCGGAACCGAGGTGATCGGTACATAATCACCGGCTGCATTGTACTGACTTAATGTAATATTATCAATATAAATGGAACCGTTAAACGTGGTATTCTTACCAACCAGCCCTAATGTAAGATTTTCCAGCGGCGTTGCCGTCGGTGAGAATTTCACTGCCGCAACACCCTTCTTATAGCCGCTTCCGACAGCCTCATCCCCTTCAATGGTTACATCCTTATTTAAGATTCCATCGGCGAAGAACTTTACACCCAGCTGACTGATATCCAGTCCTTCCGGATAATAAAAATCAACCGTCAGGTAATTATAAGCGGACACGTCATATGGACTGTCAAAATCCTTCTTGATCTTCGCCTCACTCCAGGAGGTGTCTCCATATCCGGTATAATCCAGATCCAGCTTTAACATCTTCTGTCCATTCAGCTCTGCTGCAGAGATCCCTACTGCATTGTCGTACTGCCAGCCGCTTTCCGTTACCCAGCCGCTGGAGGTTCCATCCTCAAAATCATCAATGACTGCCGGATCCTTCTCCGGAAGAACTACCTCCCCGGAACCCGCGCCATCATATAAGCAGACGTTTTCAATATAAACCGGCCCGCTGTAATCACAGTAATATCCGGCTGCCTTCACAATAAAAACCTTAATCTCATCCGTAGTAAGCGGATCACCGGTATAGGCAACTGTTGCCTTCTTATATTCTCCGTCTACTGTAAAATCAGCATCCGTTAACTCCGGAATCGCATCAAACTGTGTCCAGTCCCAGCCGGCGCCAACCTTAGTTACGCCCTGGAATTTCAGACTTCCACTAAAGGTCTTATCCTTTGGGATCAGAATATCCATGGTAATCCTGGCTCCTGTTTTTAAAGCAGCGTCAGTCTGCAGGGCAAGCTCGAATTCACCCTTATCATCCCAATCCGAAGTATTATCAAACGTAATGTCAGTTCCATACATCTGCTGTCTGTCTGGAAGGGATGCAACCAGATCACCGCTTACAGGAGTATCGGAGCCTTGTCCATCCGTAAGGACTACATTTGCAATATACATCGTTCCGCTGTAATCACACTGATACCCGGCCGGTTTGATCGTAAAAGCAGCCAGAGCACCCTGTTCTATTGCATCCGAATCAAAATGGAAGGTCGCATGCGCGGACTTTTGTGTTCCATCCGGGGTAACCGTAAAATCACCATTCTGAAGATCTACAATATTATCTGCCGGTGTCCACTCCCACAGATCTCCCAGCCTTGCAACACCCTGCAGCTTCATAATACCTGCAAAATCCACACCGGCATCCAGCAGAAGATCCACCTCCACGGCGGCACCCTTCTTCAGCGCCTCTGTCGTACTGATACTGACGTTTACTCCGTCTCCGGCTGCTTCATTCCAGTCACTTGTCGAATCAAAGGTAATCGCACCTGATCCGATCTGAAACGGTCCCTCTGCGGTTATGGAATCCCCGCTGGCATTGACTACCGGAATATCCGGTCCGGCAAACAACAGACAGGATGCCGCCAGTAAAATGCTCATAGAGAGTGCTGCAAACCGCATTTTTCTCTTCTTTTTTGTCATTTTCCCACCCTTTCTTTCCTTCATTCTAGTTAACAGTATAACATTAAACCATTAACTTTATGTTTAAGTTTAACGTTAACTTCATTATAGCAAGTAATCGTTAAGTTTACTAGAAACAGGATTCACGATTTTTTTGTTTTTTCTTTGTGAATATTCAACAAAAATAAAGAAAGGAAGGTTATAGGATATATACCGGATTGCCAAAATACAGGGAAACAGGCAGCTCCTGTCTCCAGAAACTGCCTGCCTCGTACACACACATATAATAAAAGCTGTTACACTCTCATTTCTATTTCATTTTCCTGCCGGACGCTATTGTTCTTATCTTTTACGCCTGCTGTTCACAATTATGACCGCTCCTGCAATTCCTGCCAGGATCACAACAGCAATAATACCGTACATCCATACCCGGCCCGGCCCGGTCTGATCTTCCTGCTCCGGAGTCGTATCCTGTCCTTCCGAAGATACTTCTGTTATAGCAACGTCCTCCGTTTCGTCTTCCTCTGTCGCCTCCGGTTCCTCTATTGCCTGATAAAAGCCCGTACCATTGGCAAATATGGACTTATCATAATTGTAAAATTCTATAAAATCATCTGCCATTTCATGACCGCTGGTATCGCTGACTCTGTACGGTACATAGAAGTTCCGGTCTCCAAAGTTCGACCAGACCAGATAATATGGCATTCCTGCCTCATCTGCAATGTCGCATACCTTCTGATACCAGTTGATTCCCGTAACCCTCTTTGCCACCGGATTCCCGGTCGGCAACAGGCCCTCGCTGTCAGAACCATCCGCCTTCATCACCCGGACACCGGTTTCTGAAATAGCAGATAGCTTTCCTCTCTCCTCTGCCAGACCGGACACCAGCTGACAGGTGGTTTCCAGCCTGGCAAAGAAATCATTGTCTGCCTGTGCCGGATAGGAATTATAATCATCATAATAATCAAAGGCCAGAATATCTACATATGCATCACCCGGATAACGCTCCAGATACTCCTGTGCATCTGTAAACGGCCCGTTCGGAGAATAGACATAAAGAATATTGTGAACGCCCTTTTCCTCCAGATATGTAACCGTATACTGATACAGTGCCTGATAGGTTTCCACTGTGGTACCGGAACCCCACCAGAACCAGCCGCCATTATTCTCATGATAAGGCCGGAAGATCAGCGGAATATCCTCCTCCTGCAATTTAAGCGCATATTCCGCGATCACATCCAGATAGGCATTTAAATGCGGATTATAAGCCCCGCCCGGCAGAACCTGTTCTGCACAATTATTACTTAAATCCTGGGACTCACTAAAATCACAGGCCGTAAAATCATATCCGCCATCCTCCGATGCCTTTACCTTTTCATTCGTAAAGTTCGGCATATGGGTAGACAGCGTCAGGATCGCCCCCTGCTCTGCCGCCGCTTTACTATATGCAACAACTGCATTCATTGCCTTTTCTGTATTCGTCATGCCAAGCTCCACACCGGTCAATGCCAGTGAATCCACACCGTAAATACCGCTTAAGCTGCCGGTCAGTTCCTTGGTATCTCCTTCCGGTGCCGACTGAGAAACCTTCTTGTGATAATCGTTCTGGTGGCCAAACAGTACCTGGTCGTTCCGGCTCAGCGCCTGAAGATACCCGTACAGTTCTTTTGTCTTCTCAATCGCATCTTTATCAACTACTTCAACCTTTTGCTCCATACCGCTCCAATCTGCCCGGGTGCCGGATCCGGCTGTCCGGGTAATCGCTGTGGATACATCACCGGCACTTTTTTCCGCCAGACGGATATTGTCCAGGTAGATCAGACCGGAGAAATCCGCATATTTACCAACAATCCCTATTGTCAGGTCAGCAAACTGTGATCTGCAGGCACTAACCCTGACCGTTGCAGTTCCCTTCTTATATCCCGCTCCTGTATCCTCTGCATTCTCTATAACAACATCCTGATCCAGTCCGCTGTTCGAAAAGAACTTCACACCAAGCTTCGTCCCGTCCCAGTCCGCCGGATAGTAGATATCTACGATCAGAAAATTATAACCGGACAGGTTTAGCGCCGGTGCAAAATTCTTACTGATCTTGGCTTCACTCCAGCTCTCTGCAGTATAAGGCGTATAATCCACATTTAACTGCAGCACCTGTTCATCCAGAAACGAAACCGCTTCCAGTTCCACCCGCTCATCGTATTTCCAGCCACCGCTCCACGACCAGTTGCTTACCCTGCCCCTTTCAAAATCATCTATTATTTCCGTCCTGCCTTCGGCATCGCTCTCCTGAGTCTCAGACCCATGTACAATCTGATATCCGGATTCAGAAAAAGCGGATATGGCCACTAAGGCAGCAAGAACGATCGGAAAAATTTTGTATCCTTTTTTCATACGTTCCTCTTTTCGTTTTTACCTAACTATTAACATATAATTACTTAATTGTAACTTAACTATATCATATAAATTGCATTTTGAAAATATATAGGATTACTGATTTTTTCCCTTTTCCTTTGTGCAAGTTCACTATACAAGCCTTTTCTGTCAGCGTCAGCTTCCCGTACACCCCTTCTGTATAGCTATATTCCGTCAAAAGAACAGTGACTGCTTGCAGGTGGCTGTACATTTGTGATAGACTAGGTGCGTATCGCTACTAATTCATTTTGTTCAAAAGAAAAAGGAGATTCATATGTATGATGTCATTATCACAGGAGCAGGACCGACCGGCTGTACCGCTGCTAAAATACTGTCTGAACGGGGCTATCGGGTTTTGATCGTGGAAAAGTGCCTGCTTCCCCGGTACAAATCCTGTTCGGGAATACTAATACAGAAGTCCCTGCATCTGATATCTCTTTATTATAAAGAACCGGTTCCGGAAGCTGTTATGTGTACGCCTGCTGAAAATCAGGGGATGATCTTTACCAATGACAAAGGAAAAGAGTATGCATTTAAACAGCCGGGGCTGAATATCTGGCGCAGTTCCTTTGATCACTGGCTTACCGGACTGGCAGTGAACGCAGGAGCAGAGCTTCGGGACGGCACTATGGCGCTCTCCTGTGAAACAAAAAGGGATTCTGTCACGGTTCTTCTTGGCGGGACAACGGCCTCCCGGGAAACCGCCCGCTATATTCTGGATTGCGAGGGTGTAACCGGATGCTTCAAACGAAAGGTGCTTCCTTCTGCCGACCCGCAATATATCATAACTTACCAGACCTTCTATTCGGGAACCATCGATTTAGATCCCCATTATTTTTATGCTTATCTCCAGCCGGAGCTGTCGGAATATGATGCCTGGATTAATGTGAAGGATGGCCTGCTGATCCTGGGCGTCTCTGTCACAGATATGAACAAAATTCATGACTATCATCAACGCTTTATCGCATATATGAAGAAACAGCATCACTTAAATATGAGGAAAGAACTAAAGTCGGAAAAGTGGTTGATGCCCCGGATCCTGCCGGGCTGTCCTGTCATCTACGGAACCGGACGGATCTTCTTTGCCGGAGAAACGGCAGGCTTCCTGAATCCGATGGGAGAGGGTATCTCCGCAGGAATGGAAAGCGGATACTGCGCCGCCTGTGCGATTGCCGAACACTTTGATGATCCGGAAAAAGTTCATACGGATTACGAGGAACGGGCGAACAGCCTGAAGCGTTATATGGAACACCAGTGGAGTCTGGTTGGCGATCTGTCCGACACCTTCCGGGAAATGCGATGATATCTATCTCCAGTTCCGGTTCTTCCTGGGCCTGCCATGTCCGAAATAGATGGTTCGTTCCCCGAGTCTGCTGATCTTCTCTGCACTTTCTAACATTGCATTCCGGTCATGGTAGAGCATGGAAACGGTTGGATAAAACATGTTCATTAATGCATCTCCTACGATCAATCCGCCTCCTTCTACATCCAGGCCAATGGAACCGTCCGTATGTCCGGGCAGGGAGATCACTCTGGCAGGAACGCCATATTGTTCCAGGGAATCTCCCTCTTTCAGAAAAACATCAATTTCAAAGGACGGTATCTCATCCTTCCGAAAGGCTTCCAGGGAGGCCGCCAGGACAATTCTCCCGGCCAGCGTATCCGCCTTTAATTCCTGCCTCATATTATCCTGAATCAATGAAGCATCCTCTTTTGCTGCAGCAACAGGCACCTGTAGCTGCCTGACAAGAAATTCCGCATTCTGACAATGATCCATATGTGTATGTGTCAGCACGATCAGCCGGATTTCCTCCTGTCTGCACCGTTCCAGGATCCGTTCCCGATATTTTGTTCTCGCAGTATCAACCAGGATACTGCCATCGTCCCCTCTTACAATATAGCAATTCACATTTCCACATGGGATCCGTTCAATCTCTGGCATAAAAAACCTTCCTTTCCTTCTGTTACAAGCTGTATTTCTGTTCAAGAAATATTATAACTCCTGTTTCTTTTCTTTCATAGCCAAAATGCTTTCTGACATACAGATTCACCATCTTGACGAATCCTTGACCTTCTGGTTTTATTATACTATCAGGAGGTGTTATCATGGGACGAAAAATTTTGATCGCAGATGATGAGATCATGCTGACCCAGCTGTTATCGGATCATCTGACAAACAACGGATATATCACTTATACTGCCTACTGCAGCGAGGAGGTCATTTCCAGACTGCAGGTACAACCGGATCTGATCCTGCTGGATATCAACATGCCCGGTATGGACGGACTGGAGCTGTGTAAAATCATTCGGGAGCAGGTGGCATGTCCGATCATCTTCCTGACTGCCAGAGTAACGGAAGCCGATAAGATCATCGGACTTCAGGCCGGCGGGGATGATTATGTGACCAAACCCTTCAGCCTGCAGGAGCTTACTGCGCGCATTGCTTCCCATCTGCGCCGGGAGGAACGGAGCAGACAACCGTCAAAGCTGATCACATCTCAGGGCCTGATCATCAATCTTTCCCGGCATACCTGCTCCTATAACGGCAAAAACATCGTATTTTCTAAACGCGAATTCGACCTGATTGAATTCCTGATGTCAAATCCGAATCAGGTCTTTGATAAGGAACAGCTCTACGAGGCAGTATGGGGCCTGGAGGCAGAGGGCAACAACAATGTGATCAAGGAGCATATCCGTAAGATCCGGGCAAAGCTGACCGAAGCGACCGGAAGAGAATACATTGAAACGGTCTGGGGGATTGGGTATAAATGGAACAATTAAAAACGATCATTCATCATGCATCCTTAAAGAAGTTGTTTACTTATATGGTTCTTTGCACGGTATTCATCATTCTGATACTGTCAGGACTTACGATCTGGGGCTGTGCGGCCTTCCAGTCCTGGCTGCTGCCGGATTCTGATCTGCTTATGCTGCATATCACCACAACCTATGCCGATGGCAGAGAAGCAAAAGAAATGGTACTGGTAGAATTGAATCAGAATATAGAGAATGAGAGCAGCCAACTGATTCCCTTTAGTACCTCCTCTGACCCGGAACAGGAAGTCAGGCGAACCTTCCGCATTGATAAGATTGAGAACAGCTATTCTGCACTTACGCCAAAGCGAAAACTGGCATATACCGGCTGTTCCGTACTCATGGTGGCGCTTCCACTGCTTTACTCTATAGCAGGGATCGTACTGTGCAGTATCCTCTTTTATCAATGGAAGCTGAACACACCTCTATGTCTTCTGTCCGATGCGGCAGATAACATTGCCCGGCAGAACCTCGACTTTTCCATCGCATACAACAGTAGTGATGAAATGGGTGCCCTCTGTGCCTCCTTTGAAAAAATGCGGGAAGCTCTTGTGAAAAACAACCAGAAGCTATGGAATATGCTGGCAGAACGGAAGCTGCTGCAGGCGTCTGTTGCCCATGACCTGAGAAACCCTATCGCAATTATTGAAGGATATACGGAATATCTGTCACTGAATATCCCTGCAGGAACGATCACGGAAGAAAAAACACTGGAAATGATCGGGAACCTGCAGCAGACTGCCAGGCGGATGGAGGTATATACGGATTCCATCCGCGATATTAATCGCTTTGAGGAATTAGAGCTTCATCCTGTCTTTCATTCCCTGCCGGGTTTACTGAATGAGATCACAGACAGCCTTACTCTGATGGCAGCCCAGAGCAACCGGACGGTTCATGTTACGAATACGGTAACCGAAGGAAACGGCATGGTGGATACGGAGATCCTCTACCGTATTCTGGAAAATACAGTTTCCAACGCTCTGCGGTATGCAGTTCAGACTATCACTCTGTCCTTTTCTTTACGCGATGACAGCCTTGTTATTACCATATCCGATGATGGTCCCGGATTTCCGGAGAAGTATCTGAAACGATCGCGGCACCAGCTTCCCAGCATGGACTTTTCCAGAGCCGGATCACAGGAGCATCTGGGCATGGGAATTCCGGTAAGCCGTATCCTGGCCCAGAAGCATGGCGGAGCATTACAGCTTGCCAATCAATCGCCGGCCGGCGCAGTTGTCACCGTGACAATCGCAATAAATTAGTAAAGATTCCTTGACTGTTTTTTGACCGGTCTTTTATAACATCCTATCATCAGGTATCGGAGCATGGCTGCCACGCTCCGTACAAAGCATGAAATCTCCGGATCGCTGCCTGAAGCATGATCCGGGAAAAAGGAGGACGTTATGTTATGAAGACCAGAATATGTATTGCTACCATTCTGACATCCGCAATCCTTATGGGGCTGACCGGATGCCAGGCCAACGAACCCGATATGAATCAGGAGAACACAGGCGGATTAAACGTTACCGATATACCGGTGGAAGCCCTGAACAGCGAAGCGGGGCTGCCGGAGACCGGTTCCCTGCGACCGCTGTACGATGACCTGTATGCCGATTGCGTCAATGAAAATGGACGTTATTATCTACTTGACAGTGAAACGCCACTGAAGGACGGTTCGGGCGCGTTCCGGCTTATGTATATGGATTTCGAAACGCAACAGGAGATCTATCTATGCAGCAATTCCAGCTGTAATCATGATACGAGGGACTGCGCTGCTGTCTTTCCGATGGACGAAATTGCCTATGCTTGCCGCCTGTTCTTATATAATGATTCACTTTATCTCTTAAGCGCAGAATATGATGACAGCGGTTCTATTACCATGCAAATGATGTCAGACCCTTCCGGCTCCCCTGCACCGGAGCAGGCCAGCACACTGTACCGTATGAATCTGGATGGAACAGGCAGGGAGAAAGTATATGAATTTGAAGCAGGTCTGACAACGGAGTCCAATATCATTCTTGGTGATGACACCGGTATATACCTTGTGACCAAGAAGCTTTCCACGGAACAGCTGAATCATACGGCCACCCGCCGTACCGCTTCGGAACGTAAGCTGGTGCGCCTTTCTCCTTCTGACTGGAAGACGGAAATCATATATGAGTTTGATCCCACGGAGGGTGATACACAGTGGGATATTCTGGGCTGCTTTGATTCCTCTCTCGTTCTGAACCGGATCGTCTTTGACCACGAACTGTCAACGGATGAAATCCTGGATGATGATGCCTACATAGATGCGTACAATCATTCCAAAACTGAAATTGCAATTCTGAACCTGACCGATCATTCCATTCAGACTGTATATTCCCTGCCAAATGATCCGCTGAATTCCTATGTGCAGCAGGGTCATATGCTGTATGCCTCCATAGAAGGCGAGGACTGCGTCCGACAGATCGATCTGATCACCGGTGAGGTCAGTGTCCTTGCTGATCTAAAGGAAAACTATATTCAATACTGCTTTGCAGATGTCCTGCTTTGTACCGGATGGGATTCCCATTCTGTCATGCACTTCGTGAACCGGACAGACGGAACGGTCAGCGACAGCAGGCTCCAGAACCTGTCTCTCGGCTGGCCTCTGGAATTCCACGGAGAGCGGAAGGATGATTTTCTGGTCGTCTATGACTATGAAGCAATTCCACATGAAGATGAAAGCTATGAGATCACACAGTATAAATTTGCTCTGATCGCGAAGCAGGATCTCTATACCGGCAATGCCAACTATCGTCCGATCACCATGATCGAGAAGGGGGAGTGATACAATGCTGGAGATCAGAAATATTTCAAAACAGTACGGTGATAAGACTGCACTGCAACCCCTCTCCCTGTCACTCTCCAACGGAATCTATGGATTACTGGGTCCAAACGGTGCAGGGAAATCCACCCTGATGAATATTATTTCCGATAATCTGCTTCCGGACAGTGGAACGCTGTACTGGAATGATACAGAGATCCGAACACTGGGCAGGGAATACCGGAAGCTGCTGGGATATGCACCCCAGCAGCAGGGTCTTTATGAAAGCTTTACCGGCAGACGCTTCCTGAGCTATATGGCTACATTAAAGAATATTTCGAAAAAGAAGCAGCTGGAAGAGATCGACCGGGTGGCAGGGCATGTAAACCTCCTGCCGGTATTAGACCAGAAGATCGGTACCTACTCCGGCGGTATGAAGCAGCGTCTTCTGATCGCCCAGGCACTTATGGGAGATCCGCAGCTGCTTATCATGGATGAGCCGACCACCGGACTGGATCCGAAGGAACGGATCCGTATCCGGGAAAAAATCCAGGAATTGTCAGAGGGAAAGATCATTCTCCTGGCTACTCATGTGGTTTCAGATATCCAGTCCATCGCAACAGAGATTATCATCCTGAAGACCGGAGCGCTGATCGCACAGGACACGGTAACCAATCTCTGCCAACACTATGGCGATGTCGAGGATCTGGAAGACGTATATATGCAGATATTCGGAGGTGATGCATCATGATCCAGCTTATATTATTTGAACTGGCTAAAATCTGGAAGAAGCGAAGCACGCTGATCTCCGTTCTCCTGCTTCTGATCCTGAATCTCTTCCTGCTGTGGTATACAAATCTTTCAGATGGAAATCGTCCGGAATTGTCCGCCTATCGGGATATTCAGGCAGATCTGGCAGGCATGACAGAAACAGAGAAGCTGGAATATGTAGAACGCTTATATGATACCATTCAGAATATCTGCCTGGTCCGGGATATCCTTGCCTATCAGTCCTGGGGAACTGATATGGGAGATCAGCTTGCCAGAGAGGAGCAGGCAGCCCACCCCGGTATTCTGGAGGAATATCGGGATGCCTTTACAGAAGGAAGCTACCTGATCTATACCGGATCCCTGGAACAGGAAACGTCACTCATTTCAGAAATTTATGAGGAAATTACAAAGGTTGCTTCTTATTCTGATTATCTGTCCGGTATCCAGGAGCAAAAGGACAGCTTAGGCAGTATTTCTATCTTTGCGGAGGATGAAAGCAGCTTTTCCAGCCGTAACATTAAAAAAAGTGCGGAAGATTATGCCGTTTTTTCCAATATCCGGATAGAATTCCGGCCTTCAAAGGGAATTGTATCCGCTTCTCAAAACAGTATTACAGATGTCCTGCTGATCCTGGCTGTTCTGATCGTGGCAGGAGGACTGATCTGTGAAGAAAAGGAAAAGGGATTGTTTCACATTACCAGAACAACAGTCCTGGGTCGGGGTCATAGCATTGCCGCCAGACTGCTTGCACTTTGTATTTCTGTTCTGATCATAACCTTCCTGATGTATGGACTGAATCTGCTGTATTTTTCAGTTACGACAGGAACCGGGAATCTGCTCTCCAGTATCCAGTCAGCAGCACCTCTGATGGAAAGCAGCCTTTCCGTTAATTTCCTGACCTATATCCTGCTCTGCGTCCTGACAAAGGCATGGATCCTGTTCCTGATCGGTACCTGGATCATCTTTCTATCCATTCTGTCGAAGCATAGCTTTCTGCCATACCTGGTCTGCTGCGGCTGCATCATGACATGCCTGCTGCTGTATTGGCTGATCCCTCCCTATTCTTCCCTGAACTGGCTGAAATATCTGAATCCTGCGGGACTTATGAATACCGATCATCTCTATGGCGAATACCTGAATCTGAATTTCTTCGGATACCCCGTATCCAGGCTGGCGGCTGCCCTTGTGGTTCTGCTGCTGTATCTGGCGGTCTTAACTGCTGCGACTGTGATGGCATTTATCCGCTGCCGAAACTGGGAAGTAAGGAAGTTGCGATTACCCGTCCTGTTTTCCTTCTGTCCCCATAGCTCTCTGGCTCGTCATGAGGCTTACAAGCTCCTTATCATGAACAGGGGATGTATTGTTTTGCTGGCCTTTTCTGTGCTGATCGCATGGCGCTGCTTTTCCACTCAATATGATCTGACGCCGGCAGAGACTTATTACCAGAATATCATGCTGCAGCTGGAAGGCCCTCTTACCCGTGAGAAGACGGAGCTGATAAATGCAGAAAAGGAACTGTATGATACTGCATTTTCCCAGATAGAACGGATTGATTCCATGATCGCCTCCGGTGAGATCAGTGCGGACGCAGGAGATTCCATGAAACTTCCATACTACGATACGCTTGCGTTCTATCCTGCCTTTCAACGGGTTCTGTCGCAATACGACGCTGTCCGGGAGGCAGGCGGTTCCTTTGTCTATGATACCGGCTGGCTGTATCTGTTCGATGTGAATGAAGCAGATTCCCTGATCAACCTGATCCTTCTGACACTCTGCATCCTGCTTGGCTTCAGCAACGGAATGGCCATGGAGCATCAGAAACAATCCTGGCATCTGCTATCTGCATCCTTTCTCGGACGCGTTCAGGTGAAACGCAGCAAGGTACTGATCAGCATGATCTATGCTTTTCTTATCAGTGTGGTACCCTGGATCTGCCGGATGATACAGATCAACCATACCTATCCGCTGCGCGGAGGCCTGGCTTTGCTAAAAACCATTCCTGCCTACCTGGAAACCGGCCTTACTGTCCCGGTCATCCTCTGGCTGGTCATCGGAATGCTGGTCCAGTCTCTTGTACTGATCGCCATGGCATTGATCACATTATTCTTGTCCGATCAGTTACGCATACACCTTCCGGCATTATCTGTCAGCAGCCTGATCCTGCTGATCCCGCTGGTACTGAACGCAATGGGGCTCACCCCTGCGGTCTGGTTTTCCTTCCTGCCGCTGTATGAAATATCCTGCTTTGTCCGGAAGGAGCATGGACTGCTGATCTGTAGCGGATATCTGCTGGCTGCCGCAGGAGGTATCGGAATCCTGGTATATCTGTTGGGAACGGATAAAACAAAAAGAATAACACGCAAATGGTCAAATTAGGATTTGACAAATGATTTTCCTGGTGCTACAATACGTTATGTCGCTTCATTGCTTTAGCGCAGTAAAGTATTGAGGCAGAATAGAATGCAAAACCAATAGAATGAAATGCACAGGAGAATGAAAATGGAAGCAAGAAAAGGAAATCTAATGGGCGTGCGGCCGGATATCAAGGTGCTTGACGCTACGATCCGGGACGGCGGACTTTGCAACAACTTCATGTTTACGGATGAATTTGTCCGCGAACTGTATAAAACCAATATCCGAAGTGGTATTGATTATATGGAATTCGGTTATAAAGCCAGTAAAAATCTGTTTAAGGAAAGTGATTTTGGCAAGTGGAAATTCTGCAATGAGGAGGATATCCGTGCCATTGTGGGTGACAATATCTCAGATATGAAGATCGCTGTTATGGCAGACGTAGGAAGATGCGACTTTAAAACAGATTTCCTGCCAAGAAGCGAAAGCGTGATCGATATGGTCCGGGTTGCCTGCTATATTCATCAGATCCCTGCCGCCATCGAAATGATCGAATACTTTCATGAGCTTGGTTATGAAACGACCTGTAATATCATGGCCATCTCCCAGGCCAGCTTAAATCAGGTAGAGGAAGCCCTGGATATGCTGACAGATTCCAGTGTCGATGTGATCTATCTGGTAGACAGCTATGGTTCTCTTTACCCGGAAAGCGCCTCTGCCCTGGCAAAGACTTATCTGGAATATGCAGAGAAATCCGGCAAACAGGTGGGCTTTCATGCGCATAACAATCAGAATCTGGCCTTTGCCAATACCATTGAAACCCTTTCCTATGGCGTCTCCTATCTGGACGCTACCGCACAGGGAATGGGCCGGGGGGCCGGCAACTGTGCCATGGAACTGTTGCTTGGCTTCTTAAAGAACCCGAAATACAGCCTGTACAGTCTTCTCACCTTTATTGAGAAGTATATGATACCGTTAAAGGAAGACGGTGTGGTATGGGGCTATGACCTCCAGTATATGTTTACCGGACAGCTAAACCGCCATCCAAGGGAGGCCATGTCATTTACTGCTGAGAACCGGAAGGATTACTGCGAATTCTATAAGTCCCTGCTGGAAAATTATTAATGTGATACCCTCTTTTAAAAAGGGAAGGGATGCCGGACTTCCGGCATCCCTTCCCTTTTATTAATGCATTATACCTGTTTTTCTGCAAACGGTGATAACTCCAGCCGGATAAAATATCCCTTATCATGATCACATACCGGACATTTTTCCGGTGCTGCTTCTCCTTCATAGATATAACCGCAGTTCAGACAGATCCATCCGGTCTTAACATCTGAAACATGAAGCTTATTCTGCTCCAGCCATTCTGCAAACCTTCCAAACCGGTCTCCGTGATACTTTTCAATCTCGGCGATCATATGAAAGGAGGCTGCCACCTTAAGAAATCCCTCCTCTTTCGCTTTATCGCCAAACCGCTGGTAAACATCATCATGCTCCTCATATTCGTTGTGCTGCGCCATACGGAGGAGCTTTGCCAGATCATTCGTGATATCCACCGGATAGCCGCCATCAATATGAATCGTCTCGCCTCCCAGCTCACTCAGGTGCTTATAGAAGATTTCTGCATGCTCCTTTTCCTGGTTTGCAGTATAGATAAATACCTGGGCAATGGCCTGCTGTTTCTGCTTTTTCGCCTCTTGTGCCCCCAGTGTATACCGCATTCTTGCCTGACTTTCTCCTGCAAATGCACGCATTAAGTTATCCTTTGTCTCACTGTTCTTAAAATCAACTGCCATACTATTAACTCCCTTCTGATTCATTATTATCATTCTTCCGGATTTTTCCGGATTTTATTCTCTTTTACAAAAACGGATGCTCTGATTTTTCCTTAATACTCCGGAATCTCCGATCCACCTCCATCTGTAATTCTTCTACAATGTCTTTGTATTCCTCTTTTCCCAGATGCTTTGTCCGTCCCATCATGGTAAGCCAGTCTATGATCGGTATCTTCTTACCGCTTTGTTCCGGATCATAGCTTAAACGGGTCTTCCCGCACTCCACCTCATATAAAGGAAAGAAACAGGAGTCCACGGCAGCGCCTATCACACTCCGCTCCGTTGCCGGCTTATCATTCCAGTTCAGCGGACAGGCTGACAGGGCTTTTACATACGCAACTCCGTATTCCTTTGCATATTCTGCCGCCTTTTCCGCCTTCTTCATAAAGTCCGCCGGATTGGATTCCGCTACCGTTGCCACATAAGGAATATTGGCCGCTGCCATGATCTGAGGCATGTCCTTATGAAAAAATGTCTTTCCATACTGTCGTTCTCCCACATGAGAGGTAGCGCTTCTTGCCCCCTTCGGTGTGGAATAGGACAACTGATACCCGGTATTCATATATCCTCCGTTATCATATTCAAATAACAGAAGACGATGCCCCCGGAGGGCAGTTCCAATGGCGGAACCCATACCGATATCCATACCGCCATCCCCGCTTACCATGATAAACAGAATGTCTCCATGAGGGAGCTCTCCCTTGCGCTGCTTCCGGTAACAGATTTCTGCCAGTCCGCTTAGGGTGGCGGCTCCATTCTGAAACAGATTATGAAGATACGGAACCTTGAAACTGGTTTTGGGATAAGGTGTTGTTACGATCATACCGCAGCCGGTCTGGAATAAAAGAACCACCGGATCCTCGATCACCCGCAGAAGCAGGTTCAGATTCACCGGAATGCCGCAGCCGGGGCAGGCCCCATGTCCGGGAGCCAGTCTCTTTGGAACAACAGTCGTAGCATTCAGAGTCTTTGTCGTAATTCCCAGATCGGTCTTTTCCCTGGTCAGAGGAGCAAAGAATTCCTCCTGTACCTGCTCCGCCTGACTTCCCGGTGTCACCCCGTAATAGCAAAAGTCCGCTTCGTTTTCTTCCGCCGCCCATTCCAGCATGTGAATCGCATCCTCAACATAGAAATCCTTACCGCCAAGACCATATACGATACTTTTTATCCTTGCAGTACCTCCGTATCTCTGCATGGCTGCCCGGATCTCCAGGGACAGATTCCCGCCTCCGGCGCCATAACTGTCCTGCCGGTCCGCCACTACAATATAATTTGCATGACGACATGCCTCATACAGTTCCTTTGCAGGAAACGGCCGAAGAATATGCAGGGTAAGCACACCCACCCGCTTACCTTCCTGCCGCATCCGGTCTACCGCCGCCTGTGCGGTATCATAGGAAGAACCAAGCAGGATCAGAAGGGTATCTGCATCCTCATGCTGATATCCCTCCCATTCCCTGTATTCTCTGCCGGATAATGTCTGATACGACCGGAACAGCTCCGGTATCCGCTTTCCCGCCTCCTCCATGGCCAGATGCAACTGATAGCGGTTATTGATCAGATCCGGCTCATTCATATAAGATCCTACGGTAATGGGATGCTCAAGATCAAAGAACGGATACGGATCCTTCTTTTCGCCAAGAAAGTCTCTGACCACAGCATCTTCAGCAAAACGATAGCATCTCCGTTTCTGATGGCTGGTAAAGAACCCGTCAAAGGCAACCACCGCCGGAAGACGTACCATTTCTGCCAGCCGCAGGGCAATGATATTAAAATCGTATACCTCCTGCACCGTATGAGCAAAGAATATCAGCCATCCGGTATTCAGCATATACATAATATCACTGTGATCCCCCTTGATGGAAAGCGGGCCGGACACCGTCCGGCATGCAAGGTTCATTACCATGGGATACCGGGTACCAGACTGTACCGGAAGCTGTTCTAAGGCATAGAGTAATCCATTGGCGCTGGTGGCATTGAAGACTCTGCCGCCTCCTACGGATGCACCATAACAGATTCCTGCCGCACTATGCTCTCCTTCTGCCGCGATCATGATCAGATCCGTACTTCCTTCCGCCCGCATAAGATCCAGATTCTCTGCGATCTGTGTGGATGGGGTGATCGGATAATACCCCATCAGGTCATAACCGATCTGCCGGACTGCTATAGCTGCTATTTCATTTCCGCTGGCATATTCCATGATCTGTTCTTTCATCAGACCTCACCTCCTTCCATTCGCTTTTCCGTCAGATAGGACTCAGAGGTAACATAACCATCCGGCCCTGTCTTCTCGTAATAATCCGGTTTCCGTAATAGATCCTGATTGGGAATAAACCATTCCTTCCGGGAATGCTCTGCCTCTAAACCGGCTACCAGCGCCTGCACCGGACAGACTGCTACACAGCGAAGACAGCCCTTGCAATGGTAATAATCCAGACCCTTATTGACCATCATTTCCTTTCCCTTATATTCTCCCTTCTGAAACTGGAATACCATATCCGGACAGGTGGAATCACACAGACCGCAATTAATGCACCGCTCCTGAATAAACAAGGGAATATATCCCTGCCTGGAGGGAGACAGATCAGATATCACGCTGTTTCCATATCGGGGATTGATCCCGCCGATCGGCGCTGTGGCATATCCCCATTCCGATGATTTCTGATTGATCTCTGCGTCCGCCATTGTCGTTGATTCCGGTGTCCGCATTGGTTCCACGATCACATCCTCATATCCCTTCTGAATTCCCTTCAAGTTTGCAGCAAGCGCCTCAGGATATTTTTTTCCCAGTGTTTTTTCACAGATATCATATAATGTGTCCAATGGTACAAAGCCCATAACCCTTGCCATGGCTCCCAGCATAACAACATTGATCCGGGAGTGGGTTTCCATTGCGATCCTCTGTGCCGGCACACAGCACAGTCTGCCTGTAATTTTACTCTGACCGGCAGATCGCATATCCTCCTTCCCCACATTTGACATCTGTCGATACAGCTTAGCGGCCTCCCAGGGTGCATGCTCTGTATTCAGAACAATCTGTGTTTCATTCTGACAACCTGCCAGAATGCTTTCATCCGTTAACAAGGCTTCATGAAAAATACCCAGGAGATGCGGATGCGTCACCGGAGAATGCACCCGGATCTCTTCCTCCATCGACCCGTAACGGATATATGCCTTTACCGGGGTTCCGGTTTTTTCCGAGCCATAACTGGAAAAGCTGGTACTGTTCAGACCAAGATACTGCAGTCCCAGCTCCCCAAGCATCTTGCCACAGAGATTTGCTCCCAGCCCGCCAATGCTCTCCAGACGTATTTCATAATAGCCGCTTTGATTCTGGACAGGTAATTTTACTGATTCCATATGATTCTCCTCCGGTCATTCGTTCCTGTTATCATACCTGGATATAACTAATAAGAGTATGGACTGTTTTTTCGTTGTTATACAGAAACCAGGCGAAACATGCTCTGCAAGTTTCGCCGGTTCGCGTGCGGGAATAAAAATGCCGGGAGTCGGATCTGTCCTGGCTCCCGGCAACTGAAATCAGGAGAATACTGTGTGCTGACGTCGATAGGATTCATTGTCCTTCTGGGCCAATTCATTCTCTACCTGTGCCAGCTTCTGTTCCAGCTCTCTGATCTTCTTTTCGTCTGTTTCCATATTCAGCTGTCGTTCCAGCTCCTCCTGCTCCTGCTTTAACTTCTGGATCTCACGATCCACCTGATCCGTATTGCCGGTGGTTTTCTCTTCCTTATCATCCGATTTCTTCCGCTTCGGATCATCAAAATAGACCTTGGGATTCCCATCCTGATCCTTCCCCATCCGATAGAGACCGGAAGGCTCCTGCTTTCCCTCCGGAATATATTCGTCCTTCACAGGTTTTATAGCAGGCTCCTGCGCTTCTTCTTTTTTTCCGGCGGCCTCCACCGGCTCTTTTCTGTCTGCTGCCACCTCCGGCGGATATGCTGTACCGGGCTTCATTCCATAAATCGGTTCCATTGCCTGATCCTCCAATCTTAAAATAGTAATGGCATTGCCATACCTCCAGTTTATCGTCTGAACGCAGAATATCAAGGCTTCCTGCCCGAAATGCTCTCTGGATGTAATGAAATGTTCAGCAGTACATGCAGGGAGAATCGAAGATCCGCTTTCTCTGTCAGCATTGCACCATGATACTTTTCAGCCACCGTCCGGATGTTGGTAAGTCCGATTCCGGCTGGTGGTAACGCCTTCGATGAACAGGCATTTTCAAATGTCAGCAGATAAAAATCTCCCTGGCGTTCTCCAGTGATACGAATTATCTTGTCTCCTTCCACTGACTGACAGGCATGGATAGCGTTATCCAGCGCATTTGCAACGATCACGCACAGGTCAAAATCATCAATTCCACAGGATTCAGGCAGAAGCAGGGAAAGCTCTACCATAATTCCTTCCGCTTCCGCCAGCGAAAGCTTTTCTCCCAGCAGTATATCCACCACCGTATTGCCTGTATGATAAGGAAAGGAAAGCCCGGAGGAAGTTATTTCCAGCCTCTCCAGATAAGCCCTGCCCTCCTCCAGCCTTCCGTTTTTCAGCAGTCCGTCCAGTACAGACAGATGATTCTTTATATCATGTCGAAAGGCCTTTGTCTGCTCGTATCGCAGTTGTGCCTCTGCAATGTATATCTTCTGCGCCTGAGACGCCTGGGACAGAGAGCTTAGCGCCGCCTGTGCCTGAAATCCCCAGCAGATCCGCCGATAGGCATACAGGGTACAGAGCAGCGCCCCCAGACCCAGAATCTGCAGGAACAACAGTGCAGTGTGTTTCCCCGCCTCTGCCAGAGAAAGGGTGGATGGCGGGATATGGTAGGAGGTATGCAGAATATACTGCTCTGCAGTAAAGAAAAACAGACCTGGAAACAGCAGGAGTCCAATATATGGTGTCTGACTGTCTTCAGCCAGCGAAAGAAATTTCAGAACAAGCTTATAAGAGCCTGCGCTTATGGCAAAGGCGGCCAGTGTTGCCAGAAAAAGCATAGGATATAATAACGGCTTTCCGATCAGGCCGGGAAATGCCATTGCCTCCGCGGAATTGATGATACCAAAAGAAAGCTGCGTAATATAAATCGCCAGAACCGCAGCAACCCAGGACAGGGTACCGGAGTTTCCCAATAAAAACCGGCTCATCCCGCATAAGATAAGCAATTCTATGAATGCACCGATACCAGACAGCCCGGTAATCGCAAATCTGCCTGCAAGCCATTCCAGCATACAAAGCAGGAAAAAGTAAATGACGATATGCCATACCTTCTGCTTTTTTCCTGTAAAACGGCTGATAAACAGAATGTGGATCATGCTCTGTCCCGCGAGAGAAAAAGCATCCAGACAGAAACTATAATAATCCATATCACGGCTCCCTTTCCTTCATATAATGTAAAAGGGCCTGTGTCAGATCCCGTTCCCGCAATCTGGAAACCGGAATCCGATCCTCCCCGGAAAGAATGACCTGTCCGGCATTGCATCCGCGCACATAGTCAAGATTCACAAGATAACTCCTGTGGCATTTAAAAAACCGCCCGTCCACACGCCGCTCGAAATCTTCCAGCTTATCATAATAATCAATGATCCGCCCGTCACTCTGATGGATATAGATCTTCCGCCCCTGTACCTCACAATATACGATCTGGGAAAGCAGGAGCACTTCACAGGAGGTTCCCCGCTGGATCACAATGCTTTTTGCCGCCTGCTGTTCCAGAACACGCATCACTCTGTCCATGGTCCGCCAGAAACGTCCATGATCCAGAGGCTTGGTCAGATAATCAAAGGCCTCCACTTCAAAGGCGTCAAATACATATTCCTTCAGAACTGTTACGAAGATCAGCAGGCTTTGATTGTTCTGCTGCCGCAGCATGCGGGCAATCTCCATCCCGTCCGGCTGCTCCATCTGGATATCCAGAAAGATCAGGTCAAAGGCACAGTCACTTTCCATTAGAGAACGTCCATTTGAAAAATAGTCGACTGTGTAGGATATCCTGTTTTTCGCTTTCATATATCCGGAAAGATGAGCAGATAATTCCTCGAGCATATAGGGTTCATCATCACATATTGCAAACTTTAACATTCCTGTCACCACGCTTTCTTATCAGAATATCAAATATAGCATATGCAGACAAGCCCGCTGTCATGAGATGTCTGAAAACTGTAATAGAATGAAAAATGTGTTATTCTGTATAGCAGTCCGCAGAACAGAAATATCCGCCTGCCGCAAAGCAGAACAGAGCAAAGGCAACGACGTACAAAGGCCCGCACAGCATGGAACAGGCAGAATTAAAGCTCGCAAGCATGGCAAAGACTTCCGTACTTACAAGATGTGCGACCATCATATTCTCTAACACTGTAATATATGGACATCCAATATACAGCAGGATTCCGATTCCCAGAAAGATACCTGCAGACAGTCTGGTATTGTTATGAGAAGTCTGGAACAGCCAGCAGAAAAACAATACATAGAGAAGCAACGGAATTCCGCCTGTACAAAAAGCAGACAGGGAACCCGTCCCCTGCATAACTCTCAGAATCACAGTAAGTACGATACCAAGCAACTGGATCGCCAGTGTAATTCCGGTTACTACCTTTAGGGACTTTATCTCCATAAGCCGCCTCCTTATCCAATATAATCTTGACCGATCTAGCATCCGACGCATACTGCGATTATTATACAATTATAATATATTATTCCGTTATACTCAAGATTAACTCCGGCTCCTCTTGTCCATTTCAAAAACTATGTCTCGTTCTTCCTTTTCTTACCCAGCAGCAGAAAGCGGAGGCCCGGAATCCGGCTGACACCCTCGTACAGCAGAGGAAGAAGCATCAGCTCTGCCAACAGAAGTACGATATAATTCAGGAGCATAGGAAGCTTTAAATAAGTCGTGATCAGCCAGGCAAGAATGACCAGCAACGGATAATGAAGTACATAAAAGCCAAAATTCCGCACCGTCATATAGTGAGAAAACCTCGTTTCCCGGTTACACCATGCCTTAAAACAGCCGATGATCGCAAGGATCATGAGCCAGGCATAGGCATTCGTAAAGAAGCTTCGCAGCAGTCCCTTATCTGCGTAGTTTTCTCCGTAATGCACGATCACATATGCCACACCGGTCAACAACGCTGTGATCATAAGCGGTATCTTAAACCTTACCAGTGAATCTGTTACCTTTTCATGGGAGAATACATAATAGCCCAGCAGAAACAAAAAGATATAGATGCCATTCCGGTATACCTCGATCAGTGGCGTATTCAGAATCCAGGAGCTTCCCCATACTGCAACCACCAGAAGGAGCAGGATCCAGATATTGACCTTTCCGCCAAGGGTCCATAATCTATCCTTTTTATCAATGGCACGGATCAGCAACAGGATCATAGATGCCAGGAACAGCTCATGCGCAAACCAAAGCGGCCCGATCCCCATCAGACAATAAACGATATATTTGACCGGCCCCGGAATCATATCTCCGTTTCCCATAAACATATCTGTATACCGGTTCGTTACCCAGCTTGCGATCCAGCCAAGTATAAAAATACCAGCGACAGAAGGCACCAGTAGCCGACGGACCCGTTCCTTTGCAAAGGTCTTAGCGGTTCTCTGTTCCAGAGAATACCTTGCACTCATACCGCCGACTACGAACAACAGACACATAAACCATGGATAGACAAAGGTTAACACTGCATCCATCTGCGGAATACCGTCTACTCCTATATTCTTAATCACTCCCACTGTATTAAAGCTGTAGATCACATGATATAGAATTACGATCAATACCGTTACCCAGCGTATATTATCAATATAATGCTTTCTCTCTGTCATACCTGTTTCCCCTTCCCCTTTTTCTGTGCTTCACCGGAATGAGATTTCCCTGCGATCAGCTTCATCCATTCCCCCAGATCAAGCTTCGGTATGATCCCGATTCCCTTTTCCTCATCACCAAACATGAGAAGCTGATCCCCTGCTTTGATCCGGAAGATATCACGCGCCTTCTTTGGAATCACGATCTGTCCCCGTTCTCCTACTGTAACGGATCCAAAGAAATGCTTCCCCTTCGGTGGAATCGGCATGCCATTCTCCTCTTCTGAATAACGGACCAGATCATCCAGCGATACCTGAAACAGATTTGCCAGTGCTACACAATTACTGAGATCCGGTATACTGTCTCCCTTTTCCCATTTTGCGATCGCCTGCCTCGATACATTGATCCGCTCTGCCACCTCTTCCTGTGTCAGCCCGTATTGCTTCCGAAGCGCGATCAGATTCATATTTATCATATTATTCATACCTCCTTTCTCCATTATATCAGTCTATGAGCCGATTGCCACCAACCAGCATTAACATAATTGTCTATCGGTGTTAACACAGCAGAAAATCCCCGCTGTAAAAAGCGGGGAAAAACAGGCATCATATATTCAGTTATGGATTCAGTTCCAGATACAACCGTTCCATTGCATCCTCTGCATTACATTCTATATCCGGAAGAACCAGGATATCCTTACATTCCCTGTCTGCCCGGAAGAATTCCTTGGTAGACACCTGAACATACAGACCGGAATTCGGCAATCGAAAGATGGCAATATCGCCAAATCCGGAAGGGGTATTCCCGGGTGCTTCCCCGATCAGTGTCCCCAGTTGATTATCCTTAATATATTCTGCGAACATCATAGCAGAGCTAAAGCTTCCGGCGGAAGTCAGAACGTATACATTTCCCTCAAATGTCAAATCTGCATAACGCTGATTCTGATTTACCCCGCTGCCAAAATCCGGGTTAAATATGCCCAGCCTCCATTGGCAGGTATCCACCCGATAGGTATCTACATCCAGATAACGGATGAACTCATTGACTACAAGAGAATTGCCGCCTCCATTATCCCGGATATCTACCCCAACATTCTCAATCCCCTGCTCCTTCACTGCGGTAAACATTTCCCGCAGGCAGGAACGGTATTCTTCATTATACTTACATTCCGTCAGGGTCAGCACTGCCAGACTCCGCTCCGGATCTATCGTATAGGATACAAAGCTGTCTGTTTCATTCGAATGCTCTTCGCCGGCAGTCTGCTCTGCCTGATTCAACTCCATATAGGCATCATATGATACAAAATCATCTTTATAATAAGTCACGGTATCCTGCTGTCCTTCCGGATCTTCATAGGTATATGCGATTCCATCCACCGCAGTAAGTCCCAGAAACCTTAATCCCTCCAGGGTTGATAAATCCGACTTTAACTGCCGGATTCCCCAGCTTTCCACTTCGTAGCAGTACAGGTCGGATTTCTCCTCCAGCAACTGACTGAGTTCGATTCCATTGACTGCTGTCAGCGTATCCCCTGCATCCGTTCTTGCCTGGATCGTATTCAGATAATACTGATCCTGATAATGGGAGTTGGGATACGCACAGGTATGTCCATCCTCTAATACAGAAAGGATGTTCTGGCATTTCTGCCATACCAGCATCACATCAATGGAATCTGCCTGCTGCAATTCCTCCACCGCCACGTCATACTGCTCCTGAATCTCTGCAGGTATCCCGTTCCGGAATATAGGATGATCCTTCTTCAGGTAATGAAGACATGCATACAGGTCCTCCTTTGCCTGTTGATACGTCAGAATGGTATCAGAGGCCTCTGAATATGGAAAGGCACGAAAGTTCCGGCTGTTCCAGTATGGATTACAATAGGTGCCAAAGAGCGATAGCCCGATCGTCAGGAGTAATAGCACTGTAAGAACTGATTTTGACAACCGCTTACCGTTTCCCCGCAGGAAAAATAATACCAGGACGCCCGCTGCCAGGCCATCCACCAGCAGTGAGATCCATTCCGGCATCCCAAACAGGTATAGATTCACCGGAATCAAAACCAATGCTAACAGATTCATGATAATGCTGATGATGATGTATCGTTTTCTCATACTATGTCCTCCCCTGTTCCTGATCCAGTAATATTGTATCAGTTTTGTTCATTATAGCGTTCCTGCTGCAAATTGTTAAGATTATCAGCCTCCAGAATACGGTATCCGGCATGCTCCAGCACCGTCAATGCTCTGATATAATGCTCAGCTTTCGTCAATATATAATCTGTATTGTAGGTAGAGACCGCAAAGATTCCGATTCCCTGCTCTGCCAGAAGCGAGGTAAGCCCCGACAGGATTCCGATCAGGGAAAAATCCAGGACTCCCTCTATACGAAAGGCACGCCAGCCATCCTCCCGCTCGATCGTTTCTGACGGGACATATCTTGTAGAACAGACCAGAGAAAGCTCCTCCTCTGTCTTTCCTACAAAGCAAAAGGTATCCTCCCAATTCACTTCCGCCAGACTTTTGAGCTTGCAAACAGTAAACTCTGTACTGATTTTCTTTATATCCATTACATATTCCTTTCTTATTTAATCATACACATAGCATTTTACCAGGATTCTGTTCTCTGTGGCTATATCAGAGACATAAAAAATCGCTATAAGCATTCTGCCTACAGCGATTTTTAGGAACTTTCCTATATCCTTTTCCTGCTTTACATATATGAACTTAATTCACTTAAATTCAGCATGACACCTAATATAGAATTTCCCAGTGTCAGTAAAAGGAATAAAATAGACAGAATCAGACCGATGATCGCCATCGTCTTTCCGGCTCCCTTCTTAATGCCAAGTATACCCATAATAATACCTACAATCGTAACCGGATATCCAAGCAATGGAAGACACCATGCGATCAGACCACAGCAGCCAAGTACCAGTGCGGCAATCGCAAAGCCCTTTCCCTCTTCCTGTGGCGGTTCCTGATTGTAATAATTGTTCATTTCATCACTCATAATTCTTCTCCTCTTTCCCTTATTTTGTCCTGCTGTGCAGACAATGCTTCAACTCCTGAACAGGAATACATTAACTGTAACATGAAATAGATTTTCTGTCAAAGAAATCTGTCGAACCGAAACTTCCATGCCCTATTCAATGGTAAAGCTTCCTACGATCTCACCCAGCGCCTGTGCCTTCTCCTGATTTACCATGACCAGTTCCCCTTCATCGGACATCCGCTGTACGATCTCAGAAGTCTTTTCTGCGATCATGGATATTCCGGCAGCAGATTCCTCTGTCATTCGGCTGATGCCCTCAATCGCTTCTGTAATTTCTTCAATAGCGGAGCTTAAGCCTCCCACCGCCTCACTGATCTCCTGCATGCTGGACTCAAAATTCCCGGCATCCGCTGCGTATTGATCACTCACCTGGATAAAGGAATTGTAATCCTCCAGAACAGTATTCTCCAGAAAATCCGTCGAGGAGTTCAAACAGTCTGCCATGCTGCTGACTGCTTCGTATACTTCCTTGATGATCCGGTCGATATCACTGACGGTATCCTGCGTCTGGGTAGCAAGGTTCCCGATCTCATCAGCCACTACAGCAAAGCCTCTGCCGGACTCTCCTGCCCTTGCTGCTTCAATGGAGGCATTCAGCGCCAGAAGATTGGTCTGGGAAGATATCTCTAAAATGGTCTTTGTCAATTCATTGATCCGGTCTACCGCCTTTGATTTCTCCATGGCAGCCTCGGTCTCCCTGCGTACCTGCTCGTACATGCTCCGGGTCCGCTCCGCTGCCTGCGTAGTAGTGGTGTTCAGAGACTGGGCTCTCTTCAGTATCTGCCGTGAATCCGCCTCTCCATTCATGGAAAGAGACATGATCTCTTTTGCATTGTTATTTACTGTTTCAATATTATGTGTAATATTTTCCGTTGTAGCAGAGGATTCCTCCATGGCGGCAGCAAGCTCCTGGGTGGTTGCGGAACTGTCACTGCACATCTCACTGACGCCTTCGGAGCTGTCCTTCAGCTGTCCTGCATTCTGCATGACTACAACCCCGGTCTCTTCTAACTGCTGAACCATATCCAGCAGACGGTCATTCATTTCCTGTACTGCCCGGGACATGGCTCCCGTCTCATCCTTCATCCTGCTTAAATGGTCAATCCGCTCATCCCGTGTCAGATCCAGGGAGGAAATCTTTCGAATGATCTCTGTCATCTGCCGGATCGGAGACGCAATTCCATTGCTCAGAAGAAATCCTACCATTGCAGAAAAGATAACTGCGATCAGTCCTGCTACCAGTATGACCTTCACGATCCGGTTGGCATCTGACTGCAGCTCAGACCGCGGTGCTGCCAGTACGAACTTCATGCCATTCTCCAGATTCTGGTAATATCCTTCCTTCTTCATCCCATTTCGCGAATAGTGAATCGCAGCTCCGGCCCTGTTGCTGTCCTCCAGCGCTGCTGTCAGGGCGGACAGTCCCTTGTCGTTCATATCGCTCAGAGCAGTTCCAAATTCAATATCCGGATGATATACGATCTGATTCTGCGAATTCAGAAGAAATGCCTTACCGGTATCGTAAACGACAGCATCCCTGACTGTTGTTTCAATACTGGTGAATTCAATATCCATACCTACGATTCCTACAGACACGCCATCCACATAAATCGGAACCACGTAAGAGATCATATATACATTAATATTGGAATTGAGATATGGGTCCATCCAGGTTGGTTCCCCGTTCTGCACCGGTATGTAATACCAGCCTACATGTTCCACATCATCAGAATCATACATACTGAAATCCGTAGGCACTAATTGTTCAAATTCCGCATCTGCAGATTCTCTGGTCGCAAAGATACCAGAGGTCGGTTCCGTAAATTCCGGATTATAACGGATATAATAGGTCAAAGCACCCTCCGTATTGTTGGCACACTCTAATGCCACCGGCTCTAATGCTCTGGTATATTCTTCTACATAATCCTTACTGGATTGAAACTTTTTAAAATCCGTCAGTGATTGCACTGCGATCTCCGCCAGCGTATCCACTGACTGCGCCACCTGACTCAGTGTGGTATTGATCTTCTGACTGCTGTTCTCACACTGCATGGACATGATCTGCTCTGCATTCTGATTCGACATCTTTGACGTCTCACGCAGGCTTAAGCCTCCGCAAACGGCAATGGATACAATGGAACAGATCACAACTAAACATACTACCTTTGTCTTTAACGTATTCATGCCTGTACTCTCCCTATCTGTAATATAGTAAATCCCCTGGATTCTTCTGTGGTATATCATAACATAGATAGGCATTCTGTACAATTATATTATATGAGATTTCTATATACGCCTCCAATACGGACATTTCTGTATTCATCCTCATAGAAGCCGCCCGCCTGCCTTCGAAATAATCTCTGGATACAGTAAACGAAATTTTAAAATCTGACTATTGCCCCAATAAATACCGATCCAGATTCTCCTCCGTAAAATCCATAAACGTTATCTGCTCTCCATCCCCAAGGGATTCAATATAGGCATAGAATTCTTCCTCCGATGCCTCCTCTCCCTCTACCTCATAGCGACCGTTAAAACACCTTGCTATTGTCTCATCCAGATACCCTCCGGTATTAAATTCTGTGATCCTGTGATAGGCGAATCTGGAACTGCTCCCGTACCTGTGATAAACCCCGTCTCTGCGGATTCCCCGTATCTCTCCGGCCGGAAACTGATAACTATAGATCCGGCCTTTATCAGGAGTCGTTCCATATTCCGGATAATATACTTCGTTCTCAAAATGCAGCACCTGAATTACCTCCGGATCACACTCCAGCAGCAGCTCATCTCTTCCATCCCCGTCCAGATCAGCCAGTGCGAACCGGTTCACATGGTAGTCCAATGCATCGCTTCCAAGACGCCTCCGGAAATCCTTCAGATAAAACTCCTGCTCCCTGTAGTCCCTGTCATCCGTACTGATAAATTCACAATGATCATTTGCCACAAGCCAGAACATCATCTTATGCATTCCCATACCCGGCTCGTTGACCGCCAGCGCTTTTTCTCCATCTGCAGGAATCCGCTTCACGATACGGAGATCCTCCTCCGGCAGATCCCCCAGCAGCGCAGTATCCAGCATCGCATCTGTAAACTCCACAGTTTCTGCCAATTCAACCAACTCTATGTACTGTAATCCATAGTCAAGAAATTCTTCATGCGATACCTCCTTTCCTCCCACTTCATAATATCCATTATCCAGCCGGGTCAGTATTTCTTCTTCATACCCGCTTGCATTCAATTCCGTAAGCCTGTAATAACCGGTGCTTGCCGCACCACCGGAACCCTCATAGATTCCATTTGTACGAATCCGCTTCATTCCCCGGAACACAAACTGGTAGCTATATACAACACCATCCTCATAATGCAGAACCTGCGTAGATTCCGGCAAACAATACAATACGACCTCATCTGCCCCGTCCCCATTCATATCTACAAGCATAAACTCATCTGCTCTGCGGGGAATCTGCGGTTCACCAAAGGTCCAGCAGTATTCGTCCCAATAGAATTCCCGATATTCATCATCCGTACTGACAAATGCCTTCCTTCCGGTCAGTACCATCCAGTACGCCAGCATATCCTCCGGCAGCTCAAGTGCTTTCACCTCTTCCATATCGGAATATACCTCCGGCATCTCCGACTGTTCCGGTGATTCCGTTTGTTCTGACTGTTTCTGTACCCCTCCGGATGTTTCCATTTCTTTTTTCACTTCCTGGCCCGTATCCCCGGTACAGCCTGTCAAATGTAAAAGCAATATGCCCATGATAAGACTAACCGTTATGTTTCTACTCGTCATACGCAGCCTCCTCCGTCGCCAGCACTGCTCCCCGGTATGCCCGTTTCAGATGCATTGCGATCACCTTCTCATCAAATTCCAATGCGTTGTTGGCAATAATGCTTGCATAACCATGCGCAAATAATGCAATGGTCAGAAAAATCTCCTTTGTCCTTTCTGCGGTCATTCCCATGGCCTGCTGCATTACCGAAAGAACCGGCCTGAGTTCCTCCGATTCCACCATTTCAAGCAAGCTGTTTTCCTTCGCATAGGCCGACTGAAACAGAAAGCGAAAGCTATTGGGTTCCCGGATAGCAAATCGAATGTAATTCAGACCTATGCCAAGCAGAATATCCTCATCCTGTATGTTCATCAGATACTCTGTGTGATAATGATCCAGCTTTTCATAGATCGCACACTTGACCTCTTCTATCGTTTTAAAGCTGTACAGAACCGGCTGGGTAGAGCAGTTCAGGCGTTTGGCAATCGTCCTCGCATTGATGCTTTCAATCCCGCTTTCACGGACAATTTCAACACCTGCATCGACGATCATCTCTTTGGTAATTTTGAATTTTGGCGGCATAAATAATCTCCTGTATAATATTCGTTATATATATAATTATTAGTAATAAAACATATTGACTCACAGATGTCAAGCGGGATTCAAAATTAAATTTTATATTGAAATAAAACGCAAAAAAAGCCGGAAATCCGTTATCAGATTCCGGCTACGTTCCTGTTCTTTACTTCCAATACTTTTTCATGTACCCCTCTGCTTCAGCTGCATTCAAAGAAAACTTTTCCATAATAACCTTACGGGTCTCTTCCAGTGTTTTCCTCCATTCCTGTGAAATTTCAATCAAGGCTGCAATTCCTTCTGCCTTTCCCTCTGCTCTCCCTTCTATCATCCCCTCTTCCCTTCCATCCATATAGATTTCCTGCTGTTTCAGATATAGTGTCATATAGTCGAGCCTCCTTTCTTCATTTCCTCTCACCCTGTTAATCTCGTTCTCCAATTCCTGTGTATAATCATCGGTGGGAGTCCCGCTTTCTATATATGTAAGAAAATCGAGCAGTTCACGGGAAGCATCCTTCTGTGTTCCCTTTGTATTCAGAATGATCTTAATCGTCTCATCTCCAAAGCTGAGCTTAAGATTTTCCCGGCACCGGTTCTCAAAGGTATAGATATGTCTTCCTTCTCCATAATAGTCGAAGGTGCAGAGAAAAATGATAATGCTCTTCTTCAACTTACTGTAATGTTCCCCCTTGTCCAACAAGCTGATATCTATGATATCCTGGTAATACCGGCTGCGTTTTGGAAGAAATTCCTGCTTTACGTTCTGCATCTCTACGTTGTATACGGTGTCTGCATCATCCTCCACATAGATATCCAGCCGGACGCTTTTGGCGTCTGCAGAGACATCCAGTACCTTCTGCCCCTCGGGAAACCGGATCTGTCGAATTCGAATACCCAGTATCCGCTCTAAACAAGGCTTGCAATATTCCGGCTTTCGCATAACGATCCCAAAAATAAAATCGTCCTTTAAAGTCAGTTCTTCAAAGGGTTTATTCATTTGCTTTTTATGCATGTATTCTCCCTTTAGTGTAACACATTATTTTCCTTTATTCAATAAATTCAAAATGGATTGTATAAATTTTTTTTCGATAACTAGATTGAATTATTATTCATTTGAATATTTAGAAATTTTATAATAATTATAACAGACTTTTTGTAAAATGCAATATTTTTTTACTCTTTTTAATTCTACTTCCATGTTTCTAACTGTATTAATAATATAAGGCAGTACCATTATACTCCAGCACCTGCGCAAATCCTGCCATGATATTCTTCCTCACAATTTCCTTCTGTTCCTCCGGCAGTTCTCCTGCAAATGCCGGTACACGATATCCGGATACTGCAAAATCAATATCTATTTTTTCATATCCTTCCATATACCCTTCCATCATCCGTTCAAATGCCGAACAATGCTCATCATCCTCCACTTCATTATCACGGTTCAACCAATCCCCTGTTGTATAGCTGAAAACCTTTTTATCCTGTGCATCATAAGTATATCCGATCGCAAATGCCGGTTCGGCACAAATACCCGTCCCATCAAAATCACTTACATATATCTGATAATATCCGTTTGAATACAAGCAGTCCTCGCAACTGAGATATCGAAATTCACCTGCCTCATTCTGATATACATCAATATAATAAGACGGCAGATAATCCAGCCCGCCAAAAAAATCATTATCCTGATATGCCGGCCCTGCAATGATTTTTCCGCAATAGATAACTTCTCCATCTTCTATTGTATAGATATGTGTAATATCCTCATCCATATTTAAGAAGCATTCCGATACCAGCATCTCCGGCTGTCCGTCCAGATTCAGATCGGCAAGCTGCATAAGCCAGTTGTTAACATATGCCATAGTCCTGCCAATGCGTTCATCACTGATCCAGTCATATTCCATATAGAGCCGGATTTTCTCATCCCACTCCATATGGTCTAGCTGCCTGGATTCTTCTTCCGTCATAACCGGCTCCAGAGCTTCTGCCCAAAGCTCCATATACCATACCAGATCTTCCTCGCTCAGCTTATCGTCAGCATCGCGCTCCGGTGTATCCTCCTCACTATTTTCTTCATATTCTACCTGTATTTTTCCGTTCAGATCAAGCGGCTCTGTCCGCCAGAGACAGACCGGCTGTTGCTCTCCCGGTATATTGATCATTTCTACATTCACCTGCTGCCCGTTTACTGTTACATGTTCAACTTCAGGATAGCAGGAAATACCTATGCACGGGAAGGTCTCACGCAAAAAGAAATTACTGTCTTTATAGAACCCGGTTATGACCGCCCGCACGTTCCTTTTGATTGCACTTTCCTGATAAAATTCGCTCTCACTTTCTGAGAATGAGAATACCTTTTCCAGCTGTTCCAGTTCTGCTTCCTGATCCCTCAGAGTCTGCTCTGTATGAAAGGATCGAACCATTTTGTAGCGGGTGCTGGATGCCTGAGAAGATACCTGAAATAAGCAGTAAACGATTTCTTCATCTGCATCCAGGATTGCTATTTCATAATCACCGACTTTTTCTGAATAAAGAATTGTCCCTCCTTCTCCTCCGGCCAGATAGCGTTTCTGATAAACCTCCAGCATACTGTTTCCATGGAGACTATAATAATTTACGGAAAGAGTAATTACTATGATCAGAACGGCGGCCAGCAGATTTCCGGCAATACTGCGCAATCCGTTTTTTGATGCCTCCGGCTTCCTGATATCGTCGGAAGACCTGGCAGTCAGCAGAGTATTTGCCAGAGCAACATATCTGGTGTTGCCGCCCCATTTACGAACAAATTCATATTCCTGTGCCGCCTGCTGTTCATTTTTCATCGCATCATAGCATTTGCCAAGACTAAACGCATGATTTACCTCTTCAAAAACAGTAGACTTCTGACTGCTTTTCAAATACTCAACAGCGGTCTCCCATTGTTCCTCCGCAAACGCTTTGCGTATCGCTATGGAAAGCTGCAATTTGTCCTTTCTCTCCTGCGGAAGCTTTTCCAGGCCGGCAAAGGCTTCCGCCGCCTTTTCAATGTCCTCTTTTAACGCCGGATACCCTTTTTCAACCGATAAATAGTCAATATATAATAACTGATAATTGATCTTCTGCAGATCTGACAGCTTTTCATGGAGCCGGTTCAGTTCATCGATCACGCTTTGACACTCGTCATGACATCCTAACACCAGATAAGTCTGGAATATCGAAAGGTACAGCTTCGCGTTATTTCGATTTCGCTTCATTCGCAGAATCTTTTCCTGATAGATCCGATAGGATTCAAAATCACACTGATCCAGTACGATCCAGAGTATCCATGCACGAATGAGTTTCCAGATGATAACTGCTAGTACAATGGTTACCACAACACTTAACATCTGGAATACCTTGCTTCCTTCGGAACACAGGATAAAAAACAACGGGAATATGACAAAAATGATCATTAATACTGTTGCTGTAACTGTATTCAGCCAGATATTTCTGTATTGTCTTCTCCTTTTCATGTTTCACACCCCATTCTGATCGCCATTGCCATAGAAACATACTGTACATCATTTATCTCTATTTCAAATTCCCCGTTCCGGTACTGAATATCAAATACAAATGCAACAGGCCAGTATGGCAGCGAATTCTCAAGCAAAATCCATGGTTCGACCTGTAGTTGCATGGTCTTTACATCATATCTTATACTGTTTGCGTATTCTACTTTACCCGTATACGGATATTCTTCTGTCCAGTCCGGGAGTGGAATCTCTGTTAAAACCTTTCCGGTCCTCCGGTTTAAGAACGTAAGCGTATCAGAAGTATCCTGATACCGGTATTCGACCAGAGCCTCAATATCTTCTACACACTGATCGTATTCGTGAATGACCCAGTCATTCTCCTGATCTACGATCAGCAGAGTAAACCAGTACCCCGGCGTACCGGTTCCGTTCCTTCGACTGATCACAATCTCCTCTTTACCATCTTCGTCTGCATCCAGTACATTCACGTCGGGGGTATCATAGTAAAGATTTCGATAAGGATAGGGGAGCAGTACCTTCTCCCCCTGAACATAAAGAAGTGTAGCTTCATCCTTCCGTCCCTCTCCTACGTTGATTCCATATAAACGAATATCATCCCGATACCAGTTTAATAAGATCAACGGATCATGATCGAACGCCTCTATTGTTTCAGGCTCACTGTTACAGGCGTCCAGCATGTCTCCGGTAATGGAATCAAACCATGTTTCCAGCGGACTATCATTCACCGGATCCGCACTGCTTTCATTTTCCATAGTGCGATTCCCGCATCCGGATAATATGCATATACTGATAATACAGGCAAGAGCCTTCCAATGCATTCTCCTTATTTTCATTCTCATTCCTGTATTCTTCCTTTTCTCCTCATCCTGCTTTTTCTGTTCCTCTAAATCTCTTCTGCTGTATATAAAAACCCCCAGGCAGCCGAAGTATCCAGACTGCCATAGTCTTTGGGATACTTTCTACCGGCTCTGCTTACTCTTCCGTGCTTTGTTGTGTGCTTGCAGGTGTATTTGTCCTTGTGGCATTGTTACCTGTATCGACATTAAACATAAATCCGGTATCATCACCGGTCAGAACGCTTGGCATTACTCCATCCCATTTATTGATATACATTTCCTGCAATATACTGTTGGTCAGGGATTCCTCCAGCAATTTATTCGCATCCGCCTCTGCCTTTGCCTCGATCATCTTGGCATCCGCCTTTGCCTGGGCTTCCGTCAACAATACCTTGGCATCCGCCTCTGCTTTATCCACATTCTGCTGATTGATGATCGCCTGCTGTTCTGCCTCCAGTTGTGCCTGCTGCTTGTTTGCAATGGCCTGATTGTAGCTTTCTTCAAAGTCCGTATTGCTGATGACCACCTTATTCACTATGATGGTGTTCTCCCCGTATTTTTCATTCAGGCTCGCCTGAAGATTCTCTAATACCAGTGGTTCAATCATACTCCGGTTGGTGGCATCCACATCCGATAATACCTTGCTGCTGGATTTGATAGCAGAGGATACGATATTCTGCTGCACCAGTCCGTTCTGATAATCCGAAACATTCGCATAGATCCAGGCTGACTTTTCCGGATTGATCTGATAGGTTACCGTAACATCGGAATAATAAATTGCCGTCCGTTCCTTTGTCTCTGACCAGATCTGCGTATCAAAGGTCAGATCCTGCTGTTTGTTGTTTACCAGACTGATCTTCTGAACAAATGGTATCTTCCAGTTAAATCCCGTCGGTACAGTTGCTTCATCAATCTGACCGAAAGTCGTCCGGACTCCCGTATTTCCGGTAGGGATAATGGTAAAGCTGTTAGCCAGAACAAACAGTGCCATACCTGCAATCAAAAGATACGGATTGCCGATTATCTTCTTCTTGCTGGAAACACGATTGACAATGGCAATACCAATACCGCCAAAGATACAAAAAATACCCAATATACTGATTCCGAAATTCATACGTCTCCTCCTTTTAGTACAATTCCACTTGAATTCCATTTATGTTGTATGACTCATTATAACAAGAGATCCGTCTTTTTTCCATATGGAATTGCAGCCAAAGGCCTTGCGTTTCACAGATATCTCTTACTGCGATCCGGCCCTGATCCACGCCCAGCTCATGTCCTCCTTCTCCGTCAGATAATACAATACATTGCCTTCTGCATCATAAGCGGTTCCGGCAGGCGTATTTAACATTGCCTTCTTCTCCTCTCCCTGTGCTTCAATGGCAAAGATTACCAGATCATTATCCCGGATTTCCCGGGATGTCTGCCTGCCAAAAAATGAGACCTCAATGCGGGCCACCGCCTCATCATAACAGCGTACAGATAAGAGCTGAATCTTGGCTTCCCGGTCATCAGCCCAGTAACATAACGTTCCCGTAATCTCAATGGCATCCGGTTTTGGTTTCTTTTCATATACAAAGTAATAGCTTTCATTGATCCATCCATGCCACGTATGATTTACGCCGGTTATAATATAATAATTATTACAATCATAGAAATAGAATCTTCTTGTTCCCCAGTCATATTCTCCAAGAAGCACGGATTCCGGATTCAGCTTTCTTTCCAGACTGGCGGCTGCCTGGGGAGTCAGACGATAGCCTGCTGCAAAGTTCAGACAGCATATGGAAAACCCGGCAAACACCAGCATCACTAAAATAACCAGAAAGCGGTTCCGGCATCTTCTTCGACCCAGTCTTCGGGCCAGTGCTGCATAATCTGCAGTCTTCTGCTCCGCCATCCCGGATTCCCTGTGTTTTGGTTCTGCGTGTTCCACCTGTTTGTAACAGACTTTGCATTCGGAACATTCTTCTATATGCTCCATCACAGCCCTCTGGCTTGCCGCGGAAGCCATATGATCTGTACATAATGGTATTAAATCCTGTATCAGTTCACAATCATATTTCATATCCATACACCTCACTTAATCTTTTTTTCAGCTTTACCCTTGCTCTGGAATAGGCTACCTTCACTGTAGTTTCCTTCATACCCATTAAAATAGCAATCTCCTTATGAGGAAGACCAGCAAAGAGATGATACTCTATGATCATTTGTTCCCTTTCCTCCAATGCTGTCATTGCTTCGCTTAAATGATGCAGCCTTTCCCTGCGCTCATATTCCTGTTCTGCACTCCTGCCCCCTGAATCAGGCACACATTCCTGTACCACCCGGCTCTGCCGCTTTTCGTGCCTGACATAATTATAAAAGGTATTCTTTGCGATCTGGCACAACCATGTTTTCATACTGCATCTTCCCTGAAATCTGTGAAAGGATATAAATGCCTGATAAAAGGTTTCCTGTAACAGCTCCTCTGCAAGCTCCGGTTGACAGCAGGTTAACTTCAGCAGAAAATGATAAATATCCCGATTGTATTCATGATAGATATCTTCAAAATCCTTCATGAAATCCTCCTCTCCTCCTTTCGTATTTTAATAATTAGTAACCATACGTCCAAAAAGGTTACATGTGTTTTCCGGTAATAAATGATTATAACCAATAGCATAGCAAATTCTCCACATTCATGATAGAATCAGAAGGAACGAAGCTTCGGACAGATTGCAAGCTGCGCCGGAGTCCATGATAAGATGAACAATAAGGAGAGACTATGAAATCATCAGAAGAACTGCGCACCCTGCTGCGCTCCATCGACCATAAGAGCTATCCGGCTTATAAAAGTCTGGCAGGCGAGTGGAAGTATCCTGCATTCTGCCTTTGTATCGATCATGTACAGGGGGATCCCTTCGCATCCCCTTCCAGTCTTCATATTGAACTGCCGCTTTCCTGCACCCGGCTTCCGGCAGCATTTTATGAAAAGGACTGTATGCGCATTGCCTTGCAGGACTTTCTGACCCGGAAGCTCAGCGGACAGTTTGAACAGTATAACTTCAAAGCAAAAGGCTCCGGCAAGAGCGGCCTGCTGTCCATCAGCCGGTGCGGGCAGAAGGTACTGGAACGCAGTGCCTGCCAGATTACCGGCGATCAACTGATCCTGCGCTTTCATATCGGTTTTCCTGCCTTCGGGCGAACCATCAATGCAGGCGAGCTGGAGAAGATATTATTTGATTTTCTGCCCCGTTGTGTTGAGAACAGCCTGTTTTACCAGCGATTGGATCCGGCAGAGGTGGAACAGGCGGTATTCCTGGCTGAGGATCAGCATACCATCCGGGAATACCTACAGCAGAAGGGATGGGTCGCATTCATTGCAAACGGTTCTGTGCTTCCGAGAAAGAGCGGGGTCTCCCAACTTCCGATGAAAGACAGTGTCCCGTTTCACTCCCCGGCTTCCATGAAGCAGACAATCTCCCTGCCTCATCACGGGGATATTACCGGAATGGCAGTCCCGAAGGGTGTAACCCTGATCGTAGGCGGCGGTTATCATGGCAAATCAACCCTGCTGAGCGCTATACAGGACGGTGTGTATGATCATATTGCCGGAGATGGACGGGAATTCGTGATCACAGATGCTTCAGCGATGAAGCTTCGTGCCGAGGACGGACGTTCCATCCGCAATGTAGATATTTCCCTGTTTATTAATGACTTACCGAATCACAAGGACACTGCCTGCTTCTCTACAGAAGATGCCAGTGGAAGCACCTCGCAGGCCGCCGGAGTCGTTGAGAGCATGGAAGCAGGCTCCCGCCTCTTCCTGATGGATGAGGATACCTCTGCTACGAATTTCATGGTACGGGATGCATTTATGCAGCAGGTCATCCGCCGGGACAAGGAACCGATCACCCCATTCATCGAACGGGTGCGGGCATTATACGAGGCCGCTGATATCTCTACCGTCATGGTAGCCGGAAGCTCCGGTGCCTTCTTCTATATAGCCGACCACATCCTGCTGATGGACTGCTATCAGGCGGTGGATATTACCGAACGGGTCAAGGCGCTTTGCGCAGAGCAGCCGGCTTCTCACACGGAAATTCCGGACTTCTTCCTTCCGGACTTCCAGCGGGTACTGCCGGAGTACCGCAGGAAGCAATCGAACCGCTCCGAGGGCAGAGGCGGCCGGAGTACCGGCCGCGGGGCGGAGCCAGGCGGAAGGCCGCGCCATGAGCATATGAAGATCCGGGCGAGCGGAGTGGAGGAAATCTCTCTGGATAAAGAGGTCGTAAATGTCCGTTATATCGAACAGCTTGCCGATCCCGAACAGACTACGGCACTGGCCTACCTGCTACGTTATTGTCTGGAGCAGGCCATGGACGGGAAACGGACAGTTCAGGAGGTTGCGGAACACGTTATGGAGGTTCTGAGACGGGACGGCTGGAAGCCCTTTACCAGCTCCTATATCCCCTGTGGACTGGCAGTGCCGAGAACACAGGAGCTGTATGCCTGTCTAAACCGGTTTCGGGGATAATGAAAGGCAGATAAAAAGCAGCAGTTGACTCTCAACTGCTGCTTTCCTTTTTTCTGATCACTCAACATTTCAATATCAGAAATCGACTATTTTACATTCACTTTTCCACGTTTGCCTATCGTATGGTAATACAGAAGGATACTTGCAATGGCAAATACTGCGAAGCACTTGGCAGTGATACCGCCATTCTTTGCTTTACGGGATACAGCTGCAATCAACTCCTCCTTATCCTTCTCTGTCATTCTTCCCTGTCTGCCATAGAAGATGGAACCCAGACCGGAGATCATGGCAAGGGTTGCATACAGATTGACTGCCATGGCATCACCCGTCTTCGGCGTTCCCTTGGACTTATCAGCGGCAACCGTATTCGTACTGCTGCTATAGGTCGTATTATTAATGGTATAATTATTTACCGTTGTATTACCGTTACTGCTCTCGGTCGTACTGCTGCCGTTATTATCTTCTGTCGTTCCGGTGTTGCCGGTGTTATTTCCGGTATTCCCGTTATTTCCATTGTTACCCGTATCTTCTGTCGTGTTATTCCCGTTATTTCCCTGATCACCGGTATTGTTGGCAACATCCCGGTAAACAATGGCATAGGTTGAAAAACGATCTGTTTCTAAGGTTATGGTATTCGGATTGTTATCCAGATCGTTTAAGATCGTTGCCTTTCCATCATGTACCCGTACGATCGCAAAGCTTCTGGTTCTGCTGTTGTCCATATTATACAGAGAAGCCGGCACATTAATGGTAATCCGGATCTTACTGCTGGTCTCAGCTATGCGGTTTCTTCCGGCATGATCCACTTCCTTGTATAGATTGATATCAAGATACTGACCAACCTGATAAGCGCCAAGTACCTGACTGATCGCTGTCTGATCCTGTGGACTTACCTTACCTCCAATATTCTCAACCGCCAGGGTAAACCGGACATCCGCCCCGTCACGCATTGCTTCCTTTTCCTCTTCGGTCAGAACAAGTTCTGCCAGTTCCTTAACCTCTGTGGCAACCTCAATCTGCGGTGTATTATTGCCACGCTCCGTTCCCTTCTCCACAATACCCGACTTCTTTGGAATACGCTCTGTTCTGGTCATACCACATACCGTACATTCGTAGAGCATGGTACCATCTGAATTTGCGGTAGCGTCTTTGATCACAGTACCCTCATCCCAGGTATGCTCGCCTTTCTCACCCGGCTCACCGCAGATACATTCTTTCCAGTGATCGTCTCCGTCGTAAGTCCATTCCCCGTCATACTCATGCTCATGATCCGGCCCAAGAACCGGGATCACCTCTGTCCTCAATTCTTTACCGCAGACCCTGCAGCTATAGGTACATTCTCCTTCTTCTGTAGTGGTCGGTCTTGTTGTTACAGTCCGCTTCTCTACATGCGCTCCTTCGCCTACCTTCTCATCACAGACCGTACAGATATGCCAGTGGTTATCCTCATCTGTTTCCCACTCGTCCTCCTCAAAGGTATGAGCAAGCTTCTCGATCACCCGTTCAAACTCATGACCGCAGACCTCACAGGTTCTCTTTTCCAGTCCCTCCGTTGAACAGGTTGCCGGAGTAACCACTTCAAATTCTCCATATGTATGTGTTTCATAGTCCTTGGCATTATCTTGGATGTTCTCTGTCACCGTCCAGTCAACCGGGCAATCATCTGCAGTACAGATATGCCAGTGATAACTGTCATTGGCTCCCCATGCCTCATCCCATTCATGGGTATGCGTATCTGGCTGACTCACTGTCCAGGAATCATACAGCCTTATTGCATTAGTAATTGCCGTACTGAAATCAAAATTCGATCCATTCTCCTTCGCATCCTTCCAGCCTGCGAAGCTGTAACCGAATTTATTCGGGTCCTTCGGCTTTGATGCCTGAAAACCACTTACGACATACTGCGTCAGACTATCATACCGATCATTTCCACTATAAAATTCCACCCTATAAAATTCAGCAACCAGCTCCGTTGTATCAGCATCCGTCTGAATTGCTGTGGCCTTTTGATTAACATATAATGTAAGTGAAGTAGCATTCTTCGGTACGGTTAAGTCACAGATGCCATTTTCATCTGTTCTGCCGGCAACTTCCACAGCAGCTTCTTTTAAAGCAACTCCCGCATTTGACCAGGCTGATGTATTTAAGAGCAGCTTTACCCTAATCGTCCTCTGTTCGGTAGGAGTTTCTGTTGAATCGTCTGGATTGGTGGCAGTGCTGTTTGTATCCTCACTATTCCCGCCACTTTGGTCTGCGACATCAGCATTCCCGACTACGGAACCCGTAAGTTCCCCGCCTGCACCCTCATCATCACCTTCTGCACTGACACCAAGTGGCATCGCACACAATACCAGACACAGAATGCACACCCATGCCAGTATATTCTTGATGACGATCTTTTTCACCGTTTTCATTTTGTTACTATCCATTCCTAATGTCCTCCTTTTCTATATTTCAGCTTCCTGCGCCGGCGGCTTTTCCCCCGTCGCTGCTTCCTCATCTGAACTTTGAATCCACCGGTTCATACATTCCATCAGTTGTGTGATACTCAGCGGTTTCGTAATATGTTCATTCATGCCCGCCTTCCGGCTGGCGATGATATCCTCTGTAAATGCATTGGCAGTCATTGCGATGATCGGTATCCACTCGGCGTCTGCCCGTTCTAAAGCACGGATGGATGCTGCTGCTTCATACCCGTTCATGATCGGCATCTGAATATCCATAAAGATCAGGTCAAAATACCCTTCTCCCTTCTCAATGAACCGTTCCAGTGCCTTTCTGCCATCCGAGACGCTTTCTACTGCAGCGCCGGTGCTTTTAATGAATTCCTCTGCTATTTCCCTGTTCAGGTCGATATCCTCGGCAAGCAGGATCCGCTTTCCAGAGAAATTACATTCCGAAAGAAGCTCCGTCATCGTTACTTCCTTCTGCTTTTCTTTACCGGTAAACTGCTTTAAAAGATAGATCAGCCTGGATTTAAATAATGGCTTGGAGATAAAACCATCCACACCTGCCTGATGCGCCTCCGCCTCCTGACCGTTCCAGTCAGCAGCAGATAACAGGATGATCCTGATATCTTCTCCCAGTTCCTTCCGGATCTCTCTGGCTGTCTGAATCCCATCCATTCCCGGCATTCTCAGATCCAGGAATACTGCAAAGAAATCCTCACCCTTCTGATGCGCTTCCTTTAGGCGCCGGACACCGTCTGCTCCAGTACAGGTCCATTCGCTCTTCATGCCAATGTCATCCAGCACTCCGCAAACCGATTCGCAATCATACTGGTCATCATCCACCACCAGGGCAGAACGTCCCTCAAACTGCCAGATATCCTGTGTCATGGTATCCTGCTGCTTCAGAAATACAGTCACCGTGAACTTGGAACCTTCTCCGACTCTGCTCGCCACATTGATATCACCGTTCATCATTCGAATGATATTCATGGTAATTGCCATACCCAGACCGGTTCCTTCAATTTTGCTGACACGCGAATCCTCTGCACGGCTGAATGGTTCAAAAATCCGTTTCTGAAACTCTTCTGACATTCCAATTCCATTATCACGAAAAATAAACTCGTAACAGCCATATCCGTATACCTTGGATGGTTTCTCTGCTATCTGTAATTCCAGTCTGCCTCCCGGCGGCGTATATTTCACTGCATTGCTCAGAATATTGACAAATACCTGCTGCAGTCTTACAACATCCCCGATCAGATTCTCATGCTCCACCTTCCTGGTATGAAGCAACAGTTCATGCTGCTTTGCCTGTACGGAAGGACGGACTATCGTGACCACATTCTGGATCAGGTCGGATAAATTAAATTCTTCTTCCGCCAGTTCCAGCTTCCCGGACTCAATCCTGCTCATATCCAGAACCTCATTGATCAGTGAAAGCAGATGGTTACTGGAAATGGTAATCTTATTCAGACAGTCAACAACCCGTTCCTGTTCCCCGATATGACCACTGGCGATCGCAGTCATTCCAATGATCGCATTCATCGGCGTGCGGATGTCATGGCTCATCTTCGATAAAAAGTCGCTCTTGGCTTCACTTGCCTGTTTTGCTGCATCGTATGCCTCCAGCAACGCCCGCTGAGAGTCTTTTTCCTTTTGTCGGGTCTCCGTAATATCCTGTGCTACATAGACTGCCCGTTTCGGCTTTCCGTTATCCGATTCCGCAAGTACCACTGATGCCCGTATCCAGCCGTCATTGTGAAAGGCCCCATCGGGTTCGTACTGTATCCGCTGGTATTCCACTGATGCGATCGGATGTTCCTCACTTAAGCCTTCTACCAGCTTATCGACGTCCATGACACTCAGATAATCTTCCCGCTCATCCGGATGTACAAAATGCTTGGCATAGGCGTGGAACGCTTCTCTGCAATTCATCTCTGTTCCAAAGATCTCTCCAAGAATCTCGCCTACGGCATCCATCTGTGTGACCATACGATATGTATTCCGCTCAAAATCCAGATAGTAAGTGGCGATAAACAATCCGCTCAGACTGTTAATGATGGCTGCACGCTCTCGCTTTGCTTTCGTGTCTGCCAGTTCCTTCACCTTTTCAAAGGTAATATCCCTGCTTAATATATTCACCATGATGATATCATTATACCGGACGAAGAATACATGATCCTTGATCCATGTTACCGGAGGCCCTTTCAGACGATAACGGAGAGCTACCTCTGAAAAATCCTCTACGTCTTTTGCCTGCTCCCGTAAACGTTCCAGTGACAGCACCCGCAGGAATTCCTCCCGGTCTTCTTCATAAACATTCTCATCCGCAGTCTTTTTTATAAAATGGTCATAACTTCCAACCCAGACTCCGGTCTCCTCACCGGATTCATGGAGATACACCCGTTCACACATACCATTTTCCAGATTCACCGTATTCATAACACTGTATCTGGACTTTATGACTGCCGCCATACGAAGATCGTCCTGGCTTCGCTTGATCTCCTGGCGGGTCTGCTCATCCACATCCTGCATTGCGAGAATCGCATAATCACTGTCTACCCTTGTTTCATTAAAATATGCTGCTGTTGAAACATAACGGTATACTCCATAAAAGCTTCTCTGACAGAGTACCTCGATTCGTTTCTTTCCCGCCTCACTGAACCGCCGAAGGGATTCCAGTGAATATGTCTTTATGATCCGTTCCTTGTATTCCGGATGAAAATAATCCTCTACCATCCTTGCAAGCAGGGTATCCCAGTCCAGTATCCCCTGTCGTATCAGAGCATCCATATCGTCAGAGGTTCGGATCGGGTTCAGTATACCAGTCTGCAGATTCACAACATACACATCAAAGTTCAGCTACCCGAGGGAGGCAATGATCTCCCGGTTCCGGACATTGATCTCTTCTAATTCCAGTCCTTCCCGATATGCATCGTTTACATCCTTAACATACAAAATAACTGCCTGATTCTCTTCGGAATAATGGGAATCCAGAATGATCTCGATCGTATACCAGCGATAATCCTGATCTGCTTTATACCGATATGCGCAGGTCAGTTTATCCTTTCCATGTTTCAATTCTTTTCTCAGATAATCCAGTTTGGTAAAAGTCCGGAATCGCTCTATATCACTGCTGTGAATATAGCCCTTCTCTGTGAACTGTGACAGCCATTCACTAAGGGATTTTGCATTCTGACACACATTCCCTGCTTCTTCGGGCGCTGATTTGATGACCTCGAAATGATCTGAAGTCAGGTTGGCCTTTAAGATCCAGTTATAGGTATAACTCAAAGCCTCTACATGCGGGGCCACCGTCAGTACAAAAGCAGGAACTGTTCCCTCCCACTGAATTCTGGTCGCAGTCAGATCCACCGTCTTTCCAAATGGCGCATGAAAACTAACGGAACGATTCGTCGTCCGGTCTCCGATAAAAAGAAGCGGGCAGTTGCTGCAGGAACCCAGCCACAGCTCATGGCATACCTTTCCCCGCTCGATATTCGGTGCCAGCTCCTTCATATGTCTGTTAAAGTACAATATCCGATGATCGTCTTCCCGGATCACATAAACCCCCGTGTTCTGCATGGAATCCAATATCATCTCATAATCCCTTATTTCCACGGCCATCCTCTCCTGTCCTGTGCAGCTCTGTTACAGCCCGCAATCCCTGATCGTATCTGTTTTACTGCAAGCCGGCCTTCAGACTGCTCCTTATGTCATATCATACCATAAAGGGAGAATGAAATCTATACTGGCGTTATGGTTTTTCTGCTTTTTTATTCGTTTTCATTCTCCTCTGATCCTTCTCCGAAGCGGTCAGAGAATCAATACATACCACCATACATATCCGAGAATTCCTCCCAGACCGCTTCCCGATTGTACCGGAGGCCTGATACACTCTGAACAAGACCAAGACAATCGGTATCGTAATATGGCTTGATCATCGTCATATTTTCAACATCTGAGAATTTCAATTCATTTTTATAATACCGGACTAATTTCCTCACATCCTCCCGGTTTGTCTGATCTGCGGCAAACAGGTACAGATATTTGCATCCCACTTTAGCTGTAATCTCACAGACCAGCGGCACAATGATCTCCCAGAAGATTCCGAACCCTAACGGGATACCGGTCTGTATATCACTTATGTATGACGTATTTCTGCAAAAATGCTGTATCTCAATAGCCGAATAGCATTCGTCCACCTTTAAGGTGTGTGCCCCGTCCTGTAAATACCGTTCCTCCAGCTTCAGATCCATCCGCGTCTGTGCAATGACAAGCAGCTCCTGCACCTCCTCCGTACTGTACATGCCGGATTGACAGTAACGGTTTAAGGTGTCTTCGTCTTTCGTCTGCATTGCATCTATCAGCATCCGGACAAATTCCTGCTTGTCCGGCTCCAGTTCATCATACTGGTACTTCTTGTACAGAAGACCGCATTTAATAGAAAAGAACAAGGCAACGGAGCCTTGTTCATCCTTTACAAGATATACCCGGGTCTCTCCCTCTGTATCCGCCTTCCATGCCACATACTTTAAGTACCCTTCCAGATTCTTCCCGGCATCTGTAGCAGTAAAATCATTCAGGAGACGATAATTACCCGGATCCGAGGTTAACAGTTCTGCATGAAATCTCTGAAAATATTCTCTTTTTTCATTTATCCCCATTCTTCGCACCCCGACTGGATTCTATGAATTCTTTCTCTCTGCCAGCTCCCTGGCAGCATCCACCTTCATTGCATTGACGGATAATTTCACACTGCCATTCTCCGATGCATTCAGACCCTTACGGGAGCATTTCCAGGAAAACTCGTTATGGGACAGACTGCTTAATTTCCAGGAGGAAACAGCTCCGTACCGATCCAGCACACGATCCACCAGCTGTCTGGTATGTTCTGAAATCGCATCGCCTGCAGAAGAAAATACATTACCGGACAGATATTCATTCCGGACAGAGGCCAGAACCGGACCATACCGCCAGCCCAGAAAATCTTCCTCAAACAAAACTGTCTTATCATACATTAAAGATTCTCTCTGCACAAAATACATCAGCTTGTGCATCTTCATCTGATCCATGGGCTGGTGAAACCGTTCCAGATACGAATCATATAAATATTTGGCTACACTCAGTGTGTGTTCCATATAAACCGCTCACTTTCTCAAAACTTCTACGTTATCCTGCTAATAGCTTTTCAAACTTATAATTTAAATATACATCCTTTTCTTTTTTCTGTCAATTAGAAAACAAACATTTGTTCTTTTTTTATTTGTTTCTTCAATACTGGAAAAAACTAGAACTTTCTCTTTTCATTTCAAGAATTTTGTTGTAATATTATATGTAATATAAGCTGGCACAGAAGAAGGGGGAGTATTTATGGAAGGCCTGAAAAACATTATGGAAGATAATATTGAATATCAGTTAGATACACTGCTGCCTACGATGCCGGAGATCTGCTCCTGCCGGGACTGCCGGCTGGATATGGCCACCTATGCGCTGAACCGGCTGCGTCCAAACTATGTCCGGTCTGATATCGGTGCATTATACCATAAGGTTCATTCCTCATCCCTTCAGGCACAGACAGAGGTTCTCACTGCAGTTGTCAGTGCGATCAACGTAGTTGCCGCCCATCCCCACCATCAGACAAAAGAGGAGTAACCTCTGCTTTCTTCATCCTGCTGTCTATACCCTCCAGCTATTGATTTTTGATCATTTAATCCCTATAACTTCAACCTACATGTAGGAACACCTACTCAAAGCTATCCAAATAACACTGCAATTTTTCCGCAAGTTTTCCAATATGTACGCCATCAACAAATGAATGATGCACCTGTACGGAAAAAGGCAGATAAACGTTTCCGTCTTTTTCATAGAATTTTCCCCAGTCAAACAAAGGAGTGGCATTATCCTTTTTTCCAGATTCAGTATGGGAAATATGAGTATAGGATACCCACGGAAAAGGAGAAAACTGATAAATATCATTTGCCATTGGCGAGACAAAATACTCTGTCTGATTCTCCTCTGTCCTTTTCGCTAAAGCAACATAATCTTCCATCGTATCCTGCATCGGAACATTAACCACCTTAAATAGCTCTGTGGAGTTGTCAAGATAGGTAAACGACGTATGGATCGTCTCAAAAATGGCCGGTTTCCCCTCCACAAACCGGCAGCGAAACTCCTCAATTTCGTTTGCACATTTCGTTACTGCATACACAAAAGAGAATGTGAATGAAAATCGCCGTTTCTTTACCCGGGAGAGAAAATTCGTTATGTCTACATCAAACGTTACGCAATACTGCGGTTGCACACTGTTGCGAAACACCTCGCAATGCATGGCTCTTTTCCATGTAGATACATCAATATACTTCATAAGTCATCCTCCTTATATAGAGTTTTATATTATACCATATCACCACCCGATAGGGTGATGATAAGTGATACGTTTCCTTATTAACCATGATTTCGCTTTGCTTCATCATGGTTCGCGCACATTCGCCAAATGTCTGCTTCGCAGCCGCTTGCCTCATTGTGTTCGCGTATATTATACTTTTTGAGTTGTCTAATGTCAATATGTTGTATTATGTCATTGCCTGATAGAAAAGCACCTGCTTTTACCGCAAGTGCTAACATCTCATTCAATATCCAGTTCTTTTATAGCGTGCATGATATGAATCCGCATGGCATTCCTGGCACCTTCCGCATTCCGTTGTTCCAGAAATTCCATTATCATCCTATGGTCGCCTATCGTGTCGTTCATTGCTTTTTCGCTCTGAGTCGATAATACAACTCCTTTTGAAATGGCCTGATATAATATCGGCATAAGTTTATTCATAAATTCATTGTGCGTAGCCTGTGCGATCGCTTTATGAAAAGAATGTTCGTCCCTGGTTCTGTCCGTTCCGTTTCTAATTTCATCTTCAATCCGCTTTCCGTAATCAAGTATCCTTTTTATTTCCGCATCTGTTCCTCTGACTGCCGCAAGATAAGCTGCTTCCGGTTCGAAGATCAGCCGCATTTCATAAAGGTCTTTCGCATTTACCTTGACCGCAGAAAGCTGTTCCAGATCCTGCGGCTGTTCCAGTACCTTTGCCGTAACATAAGTACCTTTGCCACGCCTGATCTCCAGTATATTATAAGCAAGCAATATTCTTATTGCTTCCCGCAATGTGGTACGGCTTACATTAAGCTCCTCTGATAATTCTATTTCATTCGGGAGCTTGTCTCCAACAGAAAAACGCTTTTCTATGGTTATCATAGATAAGATACTATCAGCAACACTTTGGGAGAGCATTTTATTTTCCATGGGTTTACCACCTTTTTTGAATACTATTCTTTCTGTTTTATCATATTATACACAAAAAAATAAACGAATCAATCTAATAACACAGCTTTATACCCATCTGTCTTATCGCCGGTTATCGCAACAAAATAGGATTCACCAAAATGTGCTGTAAATGAAATCTCCTCCAGATATTTTGTAAGGTTCTCCGGATATATGTTTTCATAATTGGGTTCCACATATTCAGTTATGATCCTGAATTGTATTGACAATTCTACCGTATCAGAGGAACTGTTTAGTTCTTCTTGTTTCCATACCATAATGTTATCAGAATCACGCCTGATTAACGATCGATCCGCATTTGACATACCCCCGCTGTATTTGTGATCATCTGCACGATAATCAAAAACCAGTAAGCCAATATCTTCTTCTGTATCTAATTGTATATGCAGTGCTATTTCATCATCAGCGGGCACATATTCGCCAGAAATCATTTGATTGTAAAGTATAAAACCCAATCCCAATACAAGCACGATTCCAATCGCTATTCCGATTCTCTTTTTGTTCATTTCTTTCTCCGTGTCAGGAAAATTCCAATGATCGCACCGGTAAGGATAATCGGTGCTACTCTGACAAACAGCCATTCAAATGAGTGAAATTCCACTCCGAGAACGGTGGTCTCAGGAGCACTATAATCCCACCCAAGGTAAGGACTTTCTAATGCCGATAGGATTGCAAAAATTGCTGCTATGACGACGCATAATGAGATAAGAAGCCAATGTAGAATTCCTTTTCTTGTGGTTTTTCTCTGCGCAAGCTGCATGTTTATTACCTCCAGCTTTGCGGAAATCGCCTTTAAGTCATCAACCTCCGACTCAATGATGGTTTCTCCAAGCAACGTACTTACAGGTGTTTCAAGCGCTTCCGATATGGAGATCAGCATATCAGAATCGGGAACTGACAATCCTTGCTCCCACTTGGAAACTGTTTGTCGCACGACGTTCAGCTTGACAGCAAGCTCTTGTTGCGAAAGCCCTTTTGATTTTCTGATTGCCTTTATATTTTCGCTGAGCATCCGGAATCGCCTCCTTTCTTTCAGTTGTTACCATTATTATAGGCAAAACCGGCCGTTGCCACAAGCAACGCATATTAACATCCGGAATCTATGACCGTGACCGAACGATTTGCGACATTCTGCAGAATATGAACAGGATGGATAAAGAAAATAATCTCCTATGATTGAATCCGGTTCTCTACCCTTCCCTTTTCCACCTCATAGACCTGATCGCACAAAATGTCAATATCCTCCCGGTTGTGGCTGGCAACCAGGATCAGCTTTCCCTGCTCTTTTAATCCGAGCAGTAATTTCCGGATGACTGCCACCCCCTCCCGATCCAGCCCGTTCATTGGTTCGTCCAGGATCAGAATAGACGGGTCTTCCATGATCGCCTGGGCAATACCAAGTCTCTGGCGCATTCCCAGACTGTATTTCCTGACCGGCAGCTTCAGATCCGGCTCCAACCCGCAAAGCTCCATCGTCGCCCGTATCTTCTCCTCATCTGCCTTCCTGCTGATCTCAGACAGGAGCTTCAGATTCCTCCTCCCGGAGTAATAGGGGATAAAACCCGGATTCTCAATGATGATGCCGGTATCTCCGATATAATCCGTATCCTTGCCGATCATGGTACCATTTACATTCACTTCTCCTGAAGTAGGCCTGACAAATCCGCAGATACATTTCATCAGCATGGTCTTTCCGCTTCCGTTGTTGCCGACCAGACCATAGATCCTTCCCGCCTCCAGATCAAGGTTCACATCTGATAAAATCTGATGTCCCTTTATATTCAGATTCAAGTCCTTTATCTGTATCATAACTGCCCTCCAGTCTTTTATCCACAGGCGATTCCCTTAAACCACCTGATAACGCTTACTAACAACGATCGCCGCCGTCAGTAGAACGATATTCAGAATCCCAAAATAAATATAGGAAACAGACATCGGCAGGATCATCCGGCTCTCATATTCTGTATAATGCAGCCAGGGAATGGTATGTCCCATCGGCAGGATCCACATATATGCCATTCTGGTCGCACAGGTGATCGTTCCCAGCAGGATCAACGCACCATCCAGAAGCAGTCCTGTCAGCTTTCTCCCGATCAGGGCGCAGATAAGAAGGATCAGCGCAAGCAGAAAAAAGTATAAGGCCTGCAGCATTGCTGTATGAAAAACAGCCTTTCCCAGGGATATCTGGTTGTATAGATTCTCAGGGATCAGCTGGGCAGCATAATCCCCTGCGCGTTCCGGAAAGGCAGTCACATACCGGGTGATCCCATAGCTGTAATCCGGATTCCATTCTGTAAAATCCAGTGACAGCAGTACGGTAACCACGAATACAAACACGACCATGATGACAGAAGCCTCCGCTGCATAGAGAATCTGCCCTGCTGTCCAAAGTCGTTTGCTGCACCGGATCTGACAAAAATACTGGCTCTCGCCCTCCCGTGGGAAGTCTGCCATCATCGTTATGAAAAGGAGCGGCAGGATCAATAGAACAAGCCCGGAGTTACCGATCGCCAGAAAGGGTTCAAAGACAGAAAGCTTTCCTCCCATCTGTACGCTCAGCTCCCGCAGCGGTACGATAACCTGTATATTCAGAAAAACAATAAATACGGCAAGTATGATCATCTTGGTACTTCGGAGCAGACAAAGCAGCTCCGTCCGGGAAAGCTTCCATATTACATGCATTCTATTCAAAGCCAAATCCCTCCCCTTTCTTCTTAAGCAGATACACGCTTATGCCAAAGCCCGACAGATAAAGCAGTGTGATAACGATCAGCGGGCCCCACCAGCCGCCCGGATAATTAATTGTCAGAATGGTTTCCATTCGCAGTCCGGAACACAGCCTTGATCCTGTTGCCGACCCCTGCTCCAATGCGCGAAGCTGCAGCTTCAAAACAATCTGTTCCCATACATATCTCAGCAAGAGCGGAAGACAGATCAGAATGTATTTATCTGTAAAGAATATGGATACCAGATACGCAAACACATTAAGACACATTCCATACAAAAACACGCTGATGCATTTTCTGAGACAGAACAGGGGTTCTGCAAAGCCCGGTACCAGCGCCAGATAGGACTGGATCTGATCCGGAGAATATTCATACAGACAAGGAAACTTCATCCAGACCAGAACCCCGAACAAAATATATCCGGTCAGAAGGATCAGACCGCCGCTGAACATGGCGGCCGCCAGCTTGGATATACTATACCTTCTGTTATTCTCCCGAAGCAGCAGCAGGCGTTCATAGCCCGTCTGCTTTTCCGCCGAGATCGTATACAGATAACCGATGCTCAACAGCAGAGGCAGGAATATCTGAACCCACATTCCGAGCCCGTGTTCCAAGATCTCATAACGGTTCAGAGATACATCCGTCAGCAGAACATCCTTTCCCACGAACAGGAAGAGCTCCAGGATCGTATAGGTCGTCCGGCTGCCGCTGGTATACCCTTCACATACTGCACAGGCAAGGATCACACCAATGCAGGACAGGATAAAAAGGGGCGGATACAGACTCTTTTTCATTTCACACCGGATACTGTTCATACATCCCCTTTCTCCGGCAGGCCTTCATCCCCGCCGGTTCCTCTGTTATCCATGCTCATAATAATAGACCTCCCCGGAAAGCACATTGACGTAAAAGGTCAGGAACTGGTCATTCGTCCGGTTCACACTCTCAAATTCCCAACAGGGAATCGCGGTCTCCGTTACTGCTCCGGTCTCAGTATCCGTTTCACAGTATACACAATAAGCCAGTCCTGCCTTCCCCACCTCCAGACGAACCTTATCCGCCAGGAAATCATCCAGCCGCTCAACCGCATCCTGTAACGGAAGGATCGCCGTCTGCTCCTCCATCAATGGCTCTATGGGCTGCGCCTCCGAATAGCCTGCAAATGCTGCCACAGCATCATGGCGGATGACGTATGCTCTCTTTGTGTCTCCGCCTATCTCATAGCCATAATATGTCCGCGGACCCCAGTCCACATAGGAAAAGGGAACCCCCTTGTAGATCCTGCGCACCTGAAATGCATATTCATATTTATCATTCAGAGTGAATACCTCCACCCAGGGAACATCAACCGATACCCCGTCCGTATTCTGCCTTGGGGTCCCGGCTTCAAAATACTCCCTTACAAGCTCCGCCGCCTCTGCAACGGACATTTCTCCATCCGTCAGCTCCCATACGTCCTCTCCCTTTTGGGCGACCGGTCCGCTGTCTACCAGCTCTCCATCGGCCCCCATAGCATCACCCCCTGCATAACCGTCCAGACCCAGATAGGCAGTGATGGAGCCATCGCTCATGGAATAGATCCCATTGCTCAGAAGCTGAATGTGGCAGGCATTGGTATTAATATAAAAGCCGAATCCGGACTCCCAATCCGGATAATAATCATATACCAGAGGCCATTCCCAATCCGTTCCTTCCTTCACGCAATGCTCTCCGCTGACAGACCGCAGCTCTGCCTTCAGATCCAGCTCGTCATGACCGACCTCCTCCAGCCAGTCCTCTATGATACCGATGCTTTCATCGACTCCTAATCTCTCACTGCCTAGCTGATAGATTCCGACTGTCTCGGCTCCATCAATCGGAGACAGCTCACAATCTTCAGAAAACCGGAGCCTGTCATACTCTGTCTCCAGAACCTTCTCAACCTCGGCTTCATACTGATCCCGATACTCTGCTAACGGGATCCGGTCCGGCGCCAGATCTATCGTAAACTCCTTTGGCTGGTTCGCCTCTGTGGCGGGGATATCAACGGTCATACCTCCGCTACCGGCAATATCCCTCTCAATCTCAGAACGGCATCCGGTCATGCTGAAAATGCATATGAAAACAAAGAGAAGTAATCCTGTTCTTTTCATTCCATACCTCCAAAATGCGACAATTACCGATTATTACTATTAATGCTTCCGGATGCATTGCATGGAAACCCGCTGACTGCTTTTAAAATGAATGTCACATTAGAGGTACTGGCACCATTCATCTCCCAGGAAGCAGACCTGCCAGTAGAAGTTATTACTATAGTAGGCATCCCACCAGTTGAATAGGAGGTGATCGCTATCCGGCTTCCATTCTCCCCTGCAAAGAAATCACAGTATGCATAATATCCATTGCTATAGTAAGGTAGAGATACGGAAGCTGTCTGATTGCTCACACTCGTAGGCGCTGTCGGTATGTAATTGATTCTCCATGGCCTACTGTCGCCTGCATATACCGGAACAGACATGCCAAATGTCAATACTGCTGCCAGTGTCATAGTAACAAATACGTTTTTAAGATTTTTCATAAGCGCTCCCTTCTGCCTGCTGGATCCAGGCATCCCTGTTGTTTTTTACGAATCAGTTTCTATTGTTTTGATGCTTCTATTTGTTTTATCAACCCCCTATAATTTATTTCTCTTTTCTATTTATTATATAGAGATTACCATAATTTTACATTTTTCGCAAGGCTGGATTTTGTTAAGCATTTGTTATGTGCTTTTATTTATAATTAGAGCATAGCCCATTGGCTTTCCTGGGAATTGCCGGAGAGCAGGGATTCCGGATCAGACTGTGATCCGATGTTTATGATCTGTTAAGAGTCGATTCGTTTGAGAAGGGAGGAACAATATTGTTTACACATGTATTACAAAAAAAGGAGGAACCATCCGCTCCGGTTGTACAGCAGAAAAATCAGACCGGCCTTTCCGATTCCATGAAGGCCTCCTTAGAGCGCAAAACCGGTATACCGGCAGACGACCTGCGGGTATACCGCAATTCATCGGTGCCGGCACAGATGGGCGCCCTTGCGATCTCGGAGGGTTCCAATATCCGCCTGGGCCCGGGCAATGACCGGTTCCTGATGCATGAGCTGGGACACTGGGTACAGAAGAAGCAGGGGCGGGTCAACACCTTTCATATGGAGGATGGAGTTCCGGTCAATGATGATCCTGCATTAGAAACAGAAGCGGATCATTTTCATCTATGAGCAGGAACGGTACAGGAACATGGAATCCCGATAAGCCTTTATCAGAAAAACCGCCGGGGCCGGTCAGGCCCGCGACGGTTTTGATCCAATCAGTCTATATCATTGTATACTCTCCCGGGATCAAAGAGCGGTTGCCGCACCGGAATCCTCTTTCTGTAAAAGGACAGGCGGCTCTGCCGGCTTCTTCGGCTCCTTAGAGGACGCTATCAGAAGGAAGATCGGAAGCAGGAACGGAAGAATCACACTCCATACTGCAAAGGCTTTGGCCCTGCCCTCTGCTTCGAATAAGCTGAACAGATCCTTATACAACGGATACAGGAAAAAGATAGCAAATATCAGCCAGACAAGATCTACGGCATCTCCAAAGAAAAAGAACAGTCTTCCGCCCGGTACAAAAGATACGGTCTGAAGGATTTTTTTTGCGATCGCACCACCGGCAAAGATCCAGAATGCATTTTCCCGCTTTTCTATTACCTTATTGATCGCCAGCACCCGGAAGGAACCGCCCGGAAGCAGGAACATCAGATACAGATTGGCGATCGGGATCCAGGCAAGCCATGGACTTCCGTATCCCGTCTTCCTTGCCATCCGGTAGAGACCGACTGCCCCCAGAATATACAGGATCAGGAATGGTATGAACAAAATTCCAAGGATGACACGGATCAGAACGCCAATCCCAAACTCCAGGATTCCCTCTGTCCGGTTGAGAAAACGGTCAATGTGCCAGTCAAGCCTGTTATTCTCAAACACGATATCCCAATACCAGTCGTAATCGTCAAAATAATCGCTGAGTTCATCCATCTTCTCATCAATCCGATCCGCATAGCGGTCAACACCATCCGCCCATTCTTCCACATCGTCTGCCCACGTCTCAACATCATCCGCCCATTCTTCTATATCCTTCGTCCACGCTTCAAGATCTATATCTAACTCTTTCTCGAATTCCGCTTCGTAATCCTTCCAGAATCCGGAGGTCGAATCCGAAGCTGTCCCCGATAAGTAATCCTCCGTATCCTCTGCCAGTCTGATGAATTCTTCCCCTACTGAATCCGGAAGCTGGTAACAGGCATTGACACTCACGGTAATTCCGCTCCTCCCGTCTGCCATTTTTCCTATCTCCAGATAATAGGTATCACCGGAGCGGTACAATCTCTCCTGCACGGAAACCACCCAGAACTTATTACTGCTTCCGAGCAGAGAATGATCAAACACCTTCTGATAATCAATAAAAGTATATAATCTCTCCGCATCCGCCGGCAATGCGCTTACCTCCTGCCAGGTGCTGACATCGGAGTTCATCACATTATATGTATCGTCCGGGTTTACGATCTCATTGACTACCGTTACGCCATCCGGCCCTAATACGACAACGGCATGATCCTCCTCATCCGTTCCGGTACTCTTGCCGGATGTATCCTCCGATGAGAACCTGCAGCCGGTAAGCGCTGCCCCGGCAATCAACAGAACCGCCAGCATTCCTGTTATTGCAACTTTCCATATCCTATGTTTCATATGCTTTCCCTTCTTTCCTTTCCTTTTGCTGCCATTCTCTCTATCCCCATGCAGACTGTCCCCGGGCTTTTCCACTAAGGAAGATAACTGATCAGATACAGGAGCAGTACACAGACAGCCGGCGCAGCACAGATTCCCAATGCGCATACGGTGATCGCCAGCGAGATCTGTGCGGATCGCGGCAGGTCATTCAGCTTTTTAAATGCCTGCTTTTCCTGGTAGACGATCTTATCCTGATATACGATCTTCTCCTGGTAAACGACCTTTGGTTCCGGCTCTTCTCCAAAAATGATATAATCCGTACTTCTTCCGTAGATTTCACTGAGACGGCCTACATTATTAATATCCGGGTTGGTCTGACCGCTTTCCCACTTTGAAACAGACTGTCTTGAGACACCCAGCATCTCTGCCAGCTGTTCCTGTGAATATCCGGCTTCCTTTCTTAATTCCTGCAATCTTGATGAAACATCCATCCCCTCTGTCCTCCTTTCAACACCAATTATAGGAAATCAGGCTGGTTGCATACCACCAACAACTATCATTTTTTTGTCAACATATGTTTACATCAGCTAATTATACAGGAAAATCAAGAAAAAATCACCCTGTTCCGGAACAGGAAAATCTGAAATTACTCTCCCCCTTCCTTCAGCCACTCTCCCAGGGTTTCCTCCTTTTGCTCACCAATCCCCACTCCCTCCTGATAGATCGGCGTGGAAAGCACCGCCTGGGTCTCCTCCCGGATATCCTTCAGGATATGCCCGGCCAGCCCCGGCCGGTAAAGACCGGGATCCAGATAGATGCCCTGCAGATGGGAATAATCAAAGCTTTGGCCGGTCTTACGATAATACTCCTGATTAAAGGCATCAATCCCCTCTGCTACAGCAGAGTATTCTCCGGCAGCATCCTTCTTACTTCCGGATTCCTTTTCCTCCTCAGAACCTGTCCCCTCCTGACTCATGCCAAGATTTTCTGCTGATTTTTCATCCATATAGGCAATGGTACACCGATACTGGTATTGATCATGATCGGGTGTGATATGAAGACTTTCCACATAAGTCCTGTCCTCAATGGAGGCCTGTGTCGCACAGCCGGACACCCCTGCGGTCATTCCTGCACATAAAAAGATCAGCAGCAAAGGTTTTACAAATTCCCTCACCGGCGGCTCCACATGCTCCGTCAGTATCCGCTTTTGCTTTCCCCGACTGCGGATCTGATAGATACACCAGATCACGACCGGCAGGATAACAGACAGCGGAAAATCAATCCAGCAGGCATAACGCCAATACCAGTCCGTCCAGAGCTGCACATCGGAAAAGCAGAAATAAACTGCCAGGATCAGTAAAGTCATGCCAACGGCCGCCGGCACCACCCGGTTCTGGCGGGGAATGATCCGCCGCAAGAGCTGTTGTCCCTGAAAGAGATAGGCGCTTAACGTAATGATCCCCCCGATCAGCCAGATCAGGATCATCAGGATATCAATCCGCTCCAGGCCACCGCCCTTTATGGAGATCAGTTCCATGGCCTCCGTAACCCCCAGGAGCGAACGGTGTCCCCAGTGAACACCCAATATTCCCACGGTCACTACATAGACCAGAAGAAGCCACATGCCGGCTGACAGGATCCCCTTCATACCTACATTCCAGGCCTTCCGGTTTCCGCCCTCGATCGCCGACATACGAAAGAGCAGGAATTCCAATGGAAGAAACAGTGCCATTAGCTGATATTCTCCCCACAGAACCTGCCGGATATCAACATCCGGCTTCGGGGACAGATTCCCCAGATCCACCTTCCAGAGTCCCACCAGAAATAAAAGCACCAGCGGGATAATGACCCACCAGAATAATAATTCTACAAATCTTGCCCGTCCCTCCAGACTTCTCATCCCGGCATAGGCACAGATCAGCAGAAGGGGCAGGATGATCATCAGACGGGAACCCTCATATAAGGTCTCCCGGATCAGATATTCCATATATGACAGAATCCAGGCACCACGAATTGCAAAGCGCAGAATATAGACCAGCCAGACCAGCCGCCATAAAAATCCATGAAGAGAACGCTCCGTTATGGCAAAAAAGCCTCCATCCGTCCGGCCGATCGCCATTAACAGTCCTCCATAGATCAGACTGCCGATGATACTGAGCATGACGATGAGCAGTCCGTTCTGCACTCCTGTCCATGCTGTCACGAACAGACAGCCGATTGAACCGGTTTCCAACAGGATCATCCGCTGCAACTGCCGCGGAGAAATGCGATACTGTACCTCTTCCATTCTGTCACCTTCCATTTCTTTTATATTTACAGATTTACCGCCGGCGCATCCGGATACGTTCTCCTTCTTTCGTAAAGACCGGCCGCTTTCGCATCAGATAAATCGGCAGACGCAGTATAAAGTCCTTTCGGCTCTCGTATTCTCCGGTTCCGGTGCTGACTGCCGGAGTCATATACGGAATTCCGTAGCTGGTCATGCCGGATAAGTGAATCGCAAGCAGAAGCATACCCAGGATAAACCCGTACAGCCCCCAGACCGCACTGACGATGATCAGGAAAAACTTGAGCAGCCGGTAAGCGGAAGCAAAGCTTTCATTCGGAATCGTAAAGGATGCCAGCGCCGCCAGTGCCACCACGATCACAACGATCGTACTGACCAGACCGGCCTCTACCGCTGCCTGTCCAACGATCAGACCGCCTACGATACCGATGGTATTTCCCATAGGGCCGGGAAGCCGGATGCCCGCCTCCCGGAGCAATTCGAATTCCAGTTCCATCAGCAGTACCTCCAGCACCACCGGAAAGGTGATCGCACTTCTGGCCCGGGCAATGGCCAGAAGCAGCTCCGTTGGAAGCATCTCAAGATGAAAGCTGGTGATCGCAACATAGAAGCCCGGCAGACCGATCGCCAGAATGGATGCCACATACCGCAGGATCCGGGCAAAGGTCGCTACGGACCACTGATTATAATAATCATCCGATGCCTGAAAGAAGGTATTAAAGGTTGCCGGGAGCAGTAACACCTCCGGGGAATTATCAACGATTATGGCTACCCGGCCCTCCAGAAGAGAGGATGCCACCTTATCCGGCCGCTCCGTACTCTGGATCACCGGAAAAGGCGAATACCATTTCTGATTCATAAAATGCTCCAGCATACCACTGTCGTAAATCGCATCTGTTTCATACGTCTCTAACTGGTTCCGAACCTCATCCAGTACGTTTTGCTCGACCAGATCTTCCATATAGACCAGAGCGTAATCGGTCCGGGAACGCTGTCCGAATTTATTCTGTTCTATCTTGCATTTCGGATCCTTGATCCTTCTCCGGATCAGGGCAGTTCCGGTCCGGAGGCTTTCATTAAAGCTGTCCCTAGGCCCCCGCATGACCGCTTCTGTTTCCGATTCCTGAATGCTGCGGACGGGAAGCTTCTTACTGGATATGGTGATCACTCTGGCATATCCATCTATGAACAACACCGTATCTCCCATCATGATCCGGTTTACTGCCTTATCAAAGGAGGCTTCCTCAGCGATGTCCGCCATATCAATCTTACTTTGAAAAAATTCCTGAAAAATATCCTTCGATGCATCCGATTCCCGCCACAACAGCGGCCGGATCACGTATTCCTGTACCATGTCACTGTCGGTCAGTCCGTCCACATAGACCATATACACGGACGTCGTTCCTTCTGCACGCTGCAGGACAAACTGCTTCTTCACGATATCATCGCAGTTCTGGAACAATGCCTCGATCACAGCTATGTTTTCCTGTAGCTGCGGACTGAGAACCGCCTGTATTTCATTCTGAGAATTGTATAATTGTTCCATAAAAAAACCTCACACATTTTTTATAGTATGTGTGAGGCGCTTTCTTCTTATACATTATTTTGAACATTCCGTATTACGATGGCTTCCTGATTATAAATATGCTTTCGCATGACCTCCCGTGCCAGCTCTTCATCCCCCAGGAGGACCGCATTGGTGATCGCGTCATGTTCACTGACCAGTACCTCATGGTAACTGAAGTCCTTGACATATTCTACCCGATACCGGTATACCTGCTCCCATAGATTATGTGTCATGGTGACCAGCCTTGGATTCTGTGTGGCTTCAAATATAGCATCATGAAATGCGATATCCCCATCCACGATCGACGGCACATGCTTCGTACTGATGGCTTCCCGAAAAGCAATACAGACTGCCTTCAGCTTCTCCTTCCCGTCCCGTGTGATCCGCTGACAGGCGAGTACGACCGCCAGTTCTTCTAACGCACAGCGAACCTCCAGGGCATCCCGCAGATCCTTTTCCGTAATGCAGGCTACCTCTGCTCCCCGTCTGGGGATCATTGCCACCAGCCCTTCCAGCTCCAGCATCCGGATCGCTTCCCGGACCGGTGTCCGGCTGACACCCAGCTTCTTGGCCAGCGGTATCTCCATCAATCGTTCTCCCGGTGCGATCTCACCGGTTATGATTGCCTGGCGCAGAGTCTGGAATACCACATCCCGCAACGGAAGATATTCATTTGCATTGAATTTTAATTCCATATCCCGAACCTTTCATTGCGATGATTTTAATCATCTGCCTTCCGGACGTTCCATTAAAGCAAAGGCTGTACAAGGTATGTCTGCTCTGCATACCCTGCCTTCCGAATCGCCTGCTCCGCCTGCATTGCCTTTGCCTCATCCGGAAATATACCGAATACAGTGGGCCCGCTTCCGCTCATTAAGGATCGTTCTGCACCATATTCCAGCATAATACTTTTGATCACTGCAATTTCCGGGTATGCAGGGATGGTAACGGTCTCTAAGACATTTCCCATACGGTCGATCACACCCTGCAGACTTCCCTGCCGGATCGCTTCCGTCATACCGTCGATGTCGGGATGCTCCGGAAGTTCATCTACTCTTAGATTGCCATAAACAAAGGCTGTTGATACCGAAACCGGCGGCTTCGCGATCAGGATATGACAGGATGGCAGCGGCGGCAACGGTGTCAATCGTTCTCCGATCCCCTCGGATAGCGCAGTTCCGCCCATGATACAGTAAGGGATATCTGCTCCCAGCTTTACACCGCGATCCCGCAGTTCCTGTTCGGATAAGCCAAGCGAAAACAACTGGTTCATCCCTTTTAAGGCGGCGGCGGCATCTGCACTTCCGCCCGCCATGCCTGCTGCCACCGGGATCCGTTTGGTCAGGACTGCTTCCACGCCTTCTTCCAGCTGAAACTCTTCCTTTAACATCTGAATGGCCCGGTAAACCAGATTGGATGCATCCATGGGAACCCCGGATACGTCTGTTTCTGTATCTCCTTGAAGCAGGATCCCGCCGCCGGGACACTTCCGCAGTACCAGGGTATCCGCCAGGGAGATCCTCTGCATGATCATCTTTACCTCATGGTATCCGTCCTCCCGTTTCCGGAGTACATCCAGACCCAGATTAATCTTGGCATATGCCTGCAATATGATCTCTCCCATAGCACTTCCCCTTCCGATCCGATTCTATACTATAAATAACTTCGTAATACTTCTGCCTTATCGGTTTTCTCCCATGGCAGATCCAGATCTGTTCTGCCGAAATGTCCATAAGCAGCAGTCTGCTTATAAATCGGACGACGCAGATCCAGCATCTTGATAATACCTGCCGGACGCAGATCAAAGTTCTCCCGGATCAGTTCTACCAGACGCTCGTCGGATAATCTGCCGGTTCCAAAGGTATCCACCATAATGGACGTCGGACTTGCCACGCCGATCGCATAGGATAACTGGATCTCACACTTCTCCGCCAGTCCTGCCGCTACGATATTCTTCGCTACATAACGTGCTGCATAGGCTGCGGAACGATCCACCTTGGTACAATCCTTGCCGGAAAATGCTCCGCCGCCATGACGGGCATAACCGCCATAGGTATCTACAATGATCTTGCGTCCGGTCAGCCCGCTGTCACCATGTGGGCCGCCGATCACAAAGCGTCCGGTCGGATTAATGAAAAACTTGGTCTCTGAATCTACCATCTCCTTTGGCAGAACCGGATCAAAGACATATTTCTTAATATCCTCGTGAATCTGCTCCTGGGTCACCTTATCCCCGTGCTGGGTAGAAAGTACGACTGCATCCAGACGGAACGGCTTGCCGTTCTCATCATATTCTACAGATACCTGTGTCTTTCCATCCGGACGCAGATAAGGAAGTGTTCCATCCTTCCGTACTTCTGTAAGCTTCTTTGCCAGCTTCTGAGCCAGGGAGATCGGATACGGCATCAGCTCTTCCGTCTCATTCACTGCATAACCGAACATCATACCCTGATCACCGGCGCCGATCGACTCGATTTCCTCATTTGTCATTTCAGATTCCCTTGCTTCCAATGCCTTGTTCACACCCATGGCAATATCACCGGACTGCTCATCCAATGCCACAATGACACCGCAGGTACTTGCATCAAAGCCATATTCGGAGCGGTCATAGCCGATATCACGGATCGTATCCCGCGCGATCTTCTGAATATCCACATAACCCTTTGTGGTAATCTCACCCATGACCAGTACCAGGCCGGTCGTAACACAGGTCTCACAGGCAACCCGGCTCATCGGATCCTGCTTTAACAATTCATCCAGGATCGCATCCGATACCTGATCACAGATCTTATCCGGATGTCCTTCTGTTACTGATTCTGAAGTAAATAGCCTCTTTTCCATGCACATCTTCCTCCTTCATATAAATAAGAAAAAGTCCGAATAATCGGACTTGAATCTCAATCAAATCCTCTTATTGCTCGATCATTCTCGCTTAGGCTGGCACCTTCCAAACCTGGGGTTGCCACGGCTTCACAGGCCCTTCTGCCTCCACCGTTCTGAATAAGAGAAATAATAATATTTTATTACTGTTTCTAATTACATTACTACAATTACCCTGTTTCGTCAACTATTTATTCCCCGTCTCCACCGGTACGCCGTCCACTGACAGGGTATAGGTTCCGTCCTCCTTCATGTCAGGCGTGGAAACCAGTACACTGTCATATTCCTTCGGTGGCTGCCAGGAAAGAAGCTCCTTTCCGTTCCCATCCTTCAGAACAATCGTACTACCGCCTTCCTGCAGTTCCTTCATACGAAACAAAACAGAATGCTGTGCAGAGGTATCACTGAAGCTTTGCGCCATATTGCTGTAACCCGCAGCAAGAATGGTTCCGCCGGTGATCACGCCGGAAATACCATAATCAATGGCCGCATCGCCGCCACTGGCAGCTCCGCTTACATAAATCATTCCACCGTTCACTTCCAGGATCCCGTTTGAGTCCAGACCATCCCCGCCTGCATTCACAGTGACCGTTCCTCCGTTGATCTGAAGCAGGGAATCCGCGTCGGTATCCATTCCACCAGCAGGCATACCATCGCCCGGCAGCTCCGGCCCCATTCCTCCTGCGTCCGGCGGTACCGGCCTTTCATTTTCCTGAAATTCCGACCCGCCTCCGCCCTCTGCAGCTCTGTTATTCTCATTCCCGTTCTGTGGCAGTTCTCCCTGTTCCCGTTCCGGATTCTCATATCCCGGCTCCGGCTGACTGCCTCTGTCAGCTCCGCTTCCAAACGAGGGAATGCCGTCTTCAGCATTTCTATTCCCGTTCTGTGGCAGTTCGCTCATTCCTCTTCCCCGATTCCAGACTCCTTCCTCCGGTATCTCCAGCGGTTCTTCCTTCCTGTCTTCCGGCTCTAACCTGTCATCCGGCATACCGTTACCGGCCGGCTTTTCCCCTTCTTCAGCATGTTCCGGCTGCATTTCAGTCCCGCTCTCTGTATCCGCTCCACAGTTTGCATTGATCCCGTCATCCGAAGCGGTAATATTGATCCGGCCATCATGGATCACAACCTGATGCCCCTCCAGACCCTCATAGCTTTCCAGAATGGTAATCGTACCACCGTTCACAGTCAGAACCTCATCCACATGCATCCCGTCATCACCTGCTGTTATGAAAAACGTCCCGTCATCTATGGTAATACTGTCATTCGCATTGATCCCGTCCTCCACGGACTGAATATAATAGGTGCCGCCCTTAATCGTCAGATCATCCTTACATACGATCCCGTGCTTATAATTCCCGCTGACAGACAATACACCGTTCCCCTTCAGCTTCAGATCATCCTTACTGAAAATAGCGGCGTCCGTGTTATCCTCCTCTCCTGCCGGTTCATAGTCCGCACCGTCTGACAGCAGATTCACAGAATTGTCCGCCAGATCAATGGTAACGTTCCCTGCCTGGAGGATCTGGATCGGAGCATGGCTGCGGCAGGTGATATCCACACCATTCAGTACCAGCTCCACATCCTCCTCCTTGCCGGTCTCGACTACGATCCTGCCGTCCGTTAATCCTCCTGTCAATACATAAGTACCTGCCTCTGTGATCCGGACAGTATTGCCTGAGATATCCACCTGACTGCTGTCGGACACAATCGTATCATCCTCTAATGTAATCTGGATCCCTGACTCTCCGCTTCCTCTTACTGCAGAAACCGGGGGCGTATTATTCTTCATATTCCCGACCTCCGTACTCCGGCAGCCGGTACTGTACATCATTAACATGGTAAAGCCCAGCAGACCTGCTGTTATTTTTCGTTTCATACGCATCTCCTTTTCATTTCCTGTCGTTATAATGCCTGACATTCGGACGTTGTCTCTGCATAGCTGCACAGAATCTCCAGATTCCCGTTCCGGCAGCGCATCGAGCATCTCTGTTATGAATGTACCCTTTTTTTACATTTATTCTGTGAACAGAGTTTGAAAAAAATGTGAATCTCCTCCTGCTTGCCGCGGACATATAAACATGCTATGATACTGGATAACACAGAGGAAAACAGGAAATACAGAAATAAAAGAGGATGGTATTATGTATGAATTAATTCAGGTCGGTGAAAAGAGCTATTACATTCAATGCCCCGCTAAGATCGGAATCTATCAGGCAACGAATTCCGGCGTCTACCTGATTGACAGCGGTAACGATAAGGATGCCGGTAAAAAGGTACGCAGGATATTAGAAGATAAGGGATGGCATTTAAAAGGGATCATTAATACCCACTCTCATGCAGATCATATCGGCGGGAATCATTATCTGCAGAATCTGACCGGGTGTCCGGTTTTTGCAGGCGGTATAGAAGCAGGCTTTACCCGATACCCGGTGCTGGAGCCTTCCTTTCTCTATGGTGCATATCCCTGCAAGGATCTGCGCCATAAATTCCTGCTTGCAGCGGAAAGCACGGTGACCGATATTACAGATAAGAATTTTCCGGCGGAATTAGAGGTGATTCCGTTAAGCGGACATTCCTTCGATATGATCGGTATCCGTACACCGGATCATACGGTATTTCTTGCCGACTGTCTCAGCAGTCCGGCGACACTGGAAAAATACCGGATCTCCTTCCTCTATGATGTGGAGGAATATTTAAACACCCTGGACCGGGTAGCGCACATGGAAGCGGACATGTTCGTTCCTGCCCATGCAGAAGCGACCGCAGAGATCGGCGGATTGGTACAGCTCAATCGGAATGCCATCTATGAAATCGCAGAAGATATCCAGACCCTGCTGGAGACCCCCATGTGCTTTGAGCATCTTTTGAAGCTGTTGTTTGACCAATACGGCCTGGTGATGAATTTTGAACAATATGTCCTGGTGGGAAGTACGGTCCGCTCTTATCTGTCCTGGTTAAAGGACAGAGGAACGCTTACGGTTCTCATTCAGGAGAATCAGCTTCTCTGGAAACGGGTCTGAGCATATGACAAAAAGCCGAAAAGCAGTGTTGTCGGGACACTGCTTTTCGGCTTTTCTATATCTCTGCCGGTAATCCTATTTTACTAATTTGCACATAGCGGTCAATAAACGATCCCGGTCTGCCTTGGAAAGCAGAGAACCGTCAATATATGCCTCCAGATTATATCCACCCTTGGAGTCCAGTGTAAATACCATCCGCAGTGCGACATCGTTGTATACACCTGCATCACCGCTGTCCCCCAGGGAAAGATTTACATTATCACCGTTCGCTGTGATCGTCTTGATCGCTTCCCCTGATGATGATGTACCATCCTCATAGGTCCAGTATTCATGGGATACCGTCTTCGAAACGGCCTCTGCATATGTAACCGCATCCTGTCCCAATACCTTGGTATTCTGTATCTTGGTTATCTCAGCATACTGATCCTTTTCAAACACCTGCATTTTGTAGTAATCAACGATATTCTTTACATTCTCCGGCAACAGAAAATACACTGCAATTATTGCAACTACAGCAATTAAAATTCCAATAATCACCTTTTTCATGTTCTCTTCCTCCTAAAACAATTCTCGTTCTAACTCGTTAATAAACTCTTCAATACATTTCATGCGCTTCGTATACTCTAATCGGCCTGTTGTTGTCTTACAACGTCGGATTTTCGGCTGATTAATTCTGTAGTAATTCTTTATTCGATAATATGCCTGCTTATAGCTTGCTCCATCCTCACATGCTGTCGCCATGGAATCCCAGAGAACACTCATGGCCCCTACCTCATCCAGAAGATCTGCATCCATTACGATCCGGCATTCCAGAGACAGGTCTTCTTCCGTATCCTTATCCGGGTGTCGCAGGATAATGTCGCCTACCCTGCCGATCAATGTCTCATCCAATCCCTGTTCCACCAGATATTCCACTGCAATCTCAGCACTGACTTCCTCATGCGGGCGTTCCTTTTCCCAGCCTACATCATGGAGTAACGCTGCCAGGGCAATAATTTCCAAGTCGCCCCCTTCCTTTGCCTGAAGCTTGATTGCCCAACGATAAACACGCATAATATGCTCATACCGGCTTCGAAATGAATAATTATCCGGTCTTCCACTCTTTGCCGTCATTTCCTTCACAAATTCAATTACCTTTGTGTAATCCATTATCCTTACACCCCTTTATTCCTGTCTGCTCCACTGATACCTTCCCCTGTTGTATCTTTTCCAGTCAAATACTTACGGAAATAAAAGCTTCTGATCCTCCCAATGTAAATCTATTCATAATTCTATCATTTTTAACATAAAAATACTATCTTTTTTTATAATTTTATATAAAATATATAAATCTGTGCGGACTGGGTTGTGAGGTTCTTCATAAACGTTACCAATGCAGTTAACTCGGCCCAGGCACCCTTGCGGCACATAGAAAATCCCTCTTAGTGCTGCTCCGTTCCCGACCTGACACGGTTCGTGGGCATCTATTGCGCAAGACCCAAGCTTCAACGCCACTTACAAAGGGCAGCTTTATGAAAAAGCAACCCGAACCAGTCCATCGCCCCTGCTATAGCGGATTGCAGGTACAGGGCACCGCTAACTCCCCGGTTGCACAGAAACTTGATAACATATTTAATTCATACAATACTGCTGTATCGTCATTTCAGTATAACGAAAACTTTACCTTCTGTCAATGTCGGAAGCAGAACCCGCTTTTCCGGATCATGCGTCTGACACCGCATTATTTTCTTTTTTCTGTTTATTTCTTAATCTGAGATCACGAAAAAATGAAGAAAGCATAGCAGAACACTCTTCCTCCTTTACCCCTCTTATCACCTCTGCCCGGTGATTAAATCCATCCATATCCAGAAGATTCAGAACAGAGCCGGCGCAGCCTGCCTTGGGATTCATACAGCCGATCACCACTCTGGGGATCCTTGCCTGTACAATGGCGCCGGCACACATCTGACAAGGCTCCAGCGTCACATACATGGTACATTCCTCCAGCCGCCAGTCCCCCAGCACCCTGGATGCCTTAGCGATTGCTTCCAGCTCGGCATGGGCCAGGGTGGTTTTCTTTTTATTGCGTTTGTTATATCCCCTTGCGATGATCCTGCCCTGATATACAATGACGCAGCCAATCGGAACATCCTCACTGGCCAGAGCCTTCTTTGCCTGACGGATCGCATGAGCCATATATTGTTCGTCCTCTGTCATTCTGTTGCAAACCCTTCTAATTTGATGTATGATTCATATGATGATTAGTATACAACATTAAATGGCAGGGGACAACCGGAAATGCTGCTGAATTATGAAACCTCCCGGTTAAAGCTGCAATGTCTGACCAGTGCTTTTGCACCGGCAGTCCTAAGCTTTTACCAGGAAAATAAATCTTATTTTGACCGATATGAGCTGACACGCCCGCGAAACTTCTATACTATTGGCTTTCAGACCGGAATCCTGGACTGGGAGTGGAATGAAATGCAGGCAAAACACTGTCTGCGCTATTATATATTTTTAAAAAATGACCCGGAGCAGATCATCGGATCTGTTAATTTCTCCGATATCCGGCTGGGCTGTATGCAGAATGCCGCCATCGGCTACAAGCTCGACCATCGTTACTGGCACCAGGGATATGCTTATGAAGCCTGTGCCGGAGGTCTCGAGATCATGTTCCGGGAGTATCGTCTCCACCGGATCATTGCACATATCATGCCCTCCAATCAGCCCTCTCTCCGGCTGATCCAGAAGCTGGGCTTCGTCTATGAGGGACTGGAGCATGAAGCCGCAGAGATCAACCACCGCTGGCAGGATCTGCAACGGTTTGCCAGATTGAATCCACAGCGTTAGCTATACCAGCTCCACGATCCAGTATCCAAAATTGCCGGTCTTTATATTCGTATGCTTGATCGGGACAAATACATCAAAACCAAAGATTCTTGCTATGTACTGTTCTTTATTATTAAATACGCCCGGTACACCCAGTACTGCCTTTACAACACCATCCTGAAACCGCAGCTTACCCAGCATCAGATACTTGTAATTATAGTATCCGTGGGTCAGAAAGCTGTTAACACCCAGCCGCCAGTTATCCATTTCCAGAAGGCCGATATCATTCGGCTCGATCCGGACGCAGTCAAAGATTTCATGATTTTCAAAATCAGGCAGCTTCGGCCGGTTCTCCATAACACGGATCGTCAGTTCCGATATACTTTTCCGGTTCTTATATTCTGCCGCACGCTTCCGCTCCTTCTGATCGTCTGCATCCGCGATCCGTTCCGCGATCTCCTCTGCGATCACCTGCGTTAAATCTCCGGCTGTCTCCTGTGCCGCCTCACTGTCAAAAGAATCGGATTCCCGGATCTGCTCTACTGCTTCCGCCTGCCCGGCGGTTCCGGATGCTTCCTGCACACCCTGTATATCCTTTCTATCCGGCATTTCCATATTTAATGGATCTTCATAATCTGCTGTCCCACTCCCGGATTCCATTTTAACCGGATCCGGCCTTTCGTTTTGAAACGTTCTGGTTTCTCCGGCATGGAAGGAAAGCCCTTCACTTTCCTTCATATAGCCTGAAACCGGCTTTGCCGTCGTCCCCCTTTTTTCCAGCCAGTCACTATAGGTCAGGAACAATCCGGTCTGGATCGGCGCATCGCTCCACTGACTGGCATACATATGACCCTTATCATAAACGGCGATCACTCCGTCAAAATCCTCGATCCTGTTGTTCGTATTCCAGATATTCTTGCAGGGAGTCTGCTTCCGGAGTTCGCCGCTGCCCTGACGGATCGTCAGCTCATCCAGATAGTATCCGACCGGCGTACCATCCTTCTCGATCCGGTATAGATATACCTTATAACGACCACCCTCTATGCCCTGGCGATCCTGCAGATTCATGGTTAAACGGCAGGTACCCTGACGCTGCTCACAGCGGATGTACCCCACATTGACACCCTTCTCACCTTCGACATAAGTATAAAGATATGAAATAAACCTCTTATAATCCAACCTGTCCCACTCCCTTTCACACGCACTGAACCGTTCTTGCTTCATTGTATGAACAAGAGGGACATATTATGACGGAATTGATTCGACAAATACTGCATCCTGCCTTGTGCTGTTCACAAATAGCCGTACTGCTTCCGATGCCCGAGGATCAGACAGATCGTCAACAGAAACGTAAACAGTTCTGCAAGGGGGATGGCCAGCCATACACCTGTTACCTTTAAAAGCTCCGGCAGGATCAGAAGAAAAAGCAGAATAAATCCAAACGTCCGCAGAAACGATATGGCTGCGGATGCCTTTCCATTTGATAGTGCCGTAAATAAGGCGGAAGCGAAGATATTGCCGCCGGAGAACAGAAAGCTAACTGCAAAGATCGGAAAGCCTCCTTTGGTAATCTCGAAAACAGCTTCGTTATTCCCTGCAAAGATCCTGGCGATATGCCCGCCTGCAAAAAAGGAAACCAGAAAGATTAAAACAGAAATCGTCATGATAAAACAAATGCAGATGCGCACTACCCGTTTTAGCTGTCTGACATCTCCCTTCCCGCAGGTATAGCTTATGACGGGAGCCACTCCCATGGAAAAGCCGATATAGAGCGTCGTCAAAAGGAATTGAGAATATATGATAACGGTAATCGCTGCCACGCCATCCTCGCCCAGCAATCGCATCATGGTTGCATTGAACAGAAATGTAGTCACGGCAGCTGACAGCTGGCTTACCATTTCAGAAGCGCCATTGGAACAGCTCCTGATCAAAACGGAAACATCCATATCCGGCCTGCAGAAATACAGTTCACTCCTGCCAGATGACGACGTTCCTTTCAAAAAAAATATTGTACCGGCCAGCGTCGGTATCATATAACCGATCCCCGTTCCGAGAGCGGCACCCCGGATCCCCGTTTGCAGTAACACGATAAAAATATAATCAAACAGGATATTGGCAGCTCCCGCACAGACAGACAGGATCAGTCCTAACGTTGGTTTTCCTGCTGTGACAAACAGATTCTGATATAATACCTGCATGATATTCCCTACAGCAAATATAAGCTGTACCGTCAGATATTCCCTGCAATACGGAAACAGGATCTCACTTGCACCTAAGCCCCGGATGATCTCATCCAAAAATAAAAGTCCGATACCCGTAATGACCAGACCAATGATAATCCCTGTAATGATGATAAGTGTAAAATTACTTCGGGCCTCCTCCGTTCTTCCACTGCCCATTTTCCCGGCAACGACCGCACTTCCTCCCGTTGCGAGCATCGTCCCCAGACCAACGATGAGGTTGATAACAGGGCAGACAATATTAATGGATGATAACGCATTCGTATCAATGAACCGCGCTACAAAAACGGTATCTATAACCGTGTACAATCCCATAAACAGCATCATAATCATGCTCGGGAATGCAAACCGGATCAACGACAGGGCATCAAACCTTCCCGCTAACGGGTTTCTCTGTGTTTCGTTCATGATCGTCTTCCTCCTTGTTTTCCGAAAGAAGTACAAACCGCTGCACCGGATAACCATATTCCACAAGCAGCTCCCGTTCTGCAAAACCCAGCGAACAATATTCATCGCGATAACCGGTATCCGCTTTATCGCCTGCACGATACGTCGTTACCGTGATTTCCTTTCCATCCGGCAATTCGTCCGCCAGCCTGTCCAGAAACAGCTTCGTAATCCCGCGCTTCCGGTATTGCGGATGGATCGCCAGAAAGTCTATGCTGCCTGTGGCGGCTGAAAATCCCATGGCACCGACTGCCATATCTTCATGCCGCAGGATCAAAGCTTCACCGGCATCCATATACTGATATAATCGCTCCATATATTCCGTCTTATTCATACACGGATATCCGTCAATCGTAAGACTTACCAGCTCCATCCAGTCCTGCACATCCGCAGGCGTGGCAAGCGTTATATTGTCTTTGGTAAGATTCATAGTGACAGGCTTCTGCCTTAGATGGATCGCAAGCTGCAGCGGATAGAATTCTTCTGCTCTCCGAAATTCTGCAGGAGTTGTTTTATACATCGCCTTAAAGCTGTCTGTAAATGCCTGCTGGCTTTCATATCCACTGATCTGAGCAATTTCGAGAATGGGCCTTTGGGAAAATGCCAGTCGTCTGGCCCCTTCCGTAAGCTGGCGCCGCCTTACATAGTCATGAAGCGTCATACCAACGGTCTTTGTAAACAGCCGATGCAGATGGAACCTGGAATAATGCAGGGCAGACGCTATCTGATCCAAATCCTGCTTTTCCTGCAGGTGAGCTTCGATATAACAAAGAGCCTGTGAAGCAATGTGTATAGTCCGGCTTTGCATCTGGCTTCCTCCTTTCTCTTCGGTAGCTCCCAGTTTAACATAAAGCGATGGTTCTCTTTTCATGATCCTTGCTGTCTTTTTCCGATTCTTCAGCCCTGCTCCAGTTCATCACTCAGTCTTGCAAACTCCTCCAGCGTCAATGCTTCCCCTCTGACTGTAGAAGGCAGCCCAAGACGGATCAGCGCCTGTGTGGTTTCCTCCTTTGTAAACGGCACCTCCGGCGCATTCCCGATTCCATTCACCAGCGTTTTTCTTCTCTGGTTAAAGGAGGCCCGGATCAGCTGAAACATCAGTTTTTCATTTTTTACCGTTACCGGCGGTGCAGGATACCGGGTCAGACGGATCACTGCCGAGGCAACGTTGGGCCTTGGAATAAAGCAGTTCGGCGGTACATTGGCAACAATATATGGCTTTGCATAATACTGAACCGCCAGAGACAGGGCACCGTAATCCTTCGTACCCGGCCCTACCTGCATCCGGTCTGCTACTTCCTTCTGCACCATAACCGTAATATTATCAAGCGGGATGTGCTGCTCGAACAGTCCCATGATAATCGGCGTGGTAATATAATATGGAAGATTTGCCACAACCTTGACCGGCCTGTCCGGGCTGATCTCCGAAACCAGGGCCTTCAGATCCAGCTTCAGGATATCGCCCTGGATAATGGTTACATTCGGATATTCTGACAGAGTATCTGTAAGAATGGGTATCAGCTTGGGATCGATCTCGACTGCTGCTACCCTTCCTGCCCGCTCTGCCAGATACTGGGTCATGGTTCCGATACCGGGGCCGATCTCCAGCACACTGTCCTCCTTCGTGATCTCCGCTGCGTCCATGATCTTCTCCAGCACCCGCCCGTCGATCAGGAAGTTCTGTCCGTATTTCTTCTGAAAATCAAAGCCGTATTTTTTTATTGTTTCTATCGTTATCTGTGGATTACTTAGCTTCTCCATGTGTTCTCCCGTCTCATTGTTATATATGCTTCTACTCATCCATCCGGTACAACCTTCTGGCATTCTCAAAGGTAATCGTCTCTGCCTCTTCCCGGGTAATTCCCTTGATCTGTGCCAGCACCTCTGCCACATAGGAAATGTTCAGGGAAGAATTGCGCTTCCCCCGGTTTGGTACCGGCGCCAGATACGGACAGTCTGTCTCCAGTACCAGCCGCTCCATCGGAATATATTCCACTGCTTCCTTCAGCTTCGCTGCCTTGGGGAAGGTCAGCACACCGCCAATCCCGAAATAATAATCCATATCCAGGAATTCCCTTGCCAGCTCTTTGGAATAGGAATAGCAGTGTACGACTCCGCCGATCTCACCGGCATGCAGGGATTTCATCATATCTACCGTATCCTTTGCCGCATCCCTGCTGTGCACAATGATCGGAAGCCGGACGCTTCTGGCAAGCTCCATCTGGGCCTCGAACCAGCGGTGCTGCACTTCTCTGGCCGGTTCATCATAGTGATAATCCAGCCCGATCTCACCGATCGCTACTATCTTCTCCAGGGAAGCCCATTCCTCGAGCTGCTTTAGATCTGACTCCTTCATGGCGCCTGTCTCGCTGGGATGTACGCCCACTGCCCCATATATAAAATCATACTGTTTTGTCAATGCAATGGTTGCCGCAGAGGTCTCCATGCTTGCTCCTACATTTACGATCCTGCCGACACCGCCTTCCGCCATACTGCCAAACAGTGCTTCCCTGTCCTCATCAAACGCTTCATCATCATAATGCGCATGCGTATCAAATATCATAAATAACCGCCTCTTTCCGTTTTGTCTTTTCTTATGCTAATTCATGGGTGACGGAATTGCAAGTAAAATCTCATAATTTTACTATCGCCAAAGAAAAGAAGATATGATATACTAGGAGCAGTGCCAAAATCATGAGCTGGCACTGCGACACATGATCACAGACTGTCAAACCAAGCAGACAAAATGGGAGGAATTATAAATTATGAGATCAATGATAAAAAAATCAGGAGTTGTAGTATTGGTTCTGGTCGTCATGCTTTCCCTGACCGGCTGTTCCTTATTTGGAAACGGCAAAAAGCAATATGCCTCTTATGTAAAGAGTCTTCTGGATGTGAATTATAAAGCTGAATTTACGGATTATATGAAGATCACCGGTTCCACACAGGAGGAGGCACAGAAGGTATACGATGATGGAATCACCTATCTTGCGGAAGCACTGATGACTGCTTATGGAATCAATGATGTGGAAGGCTCCGACATTAAAAGCCGGTTTGCAGACCTGGCAAAAGAAATCTACAGCCATGCCAGCTATGAGATTACGGAAACCACCAAGACAGACGGTGTGTTCCAGGTTACCGTCACGATCTATCCGATCGATATTCTGGTGATCACCTACGATGACGTCGTTGCCTACATCGAGGATATTAACGGCCGGGTGACTGCAGGCGAATACAACGATTATGAGCTGGAGGATTACGAGACCGAATATGCTCAGGGGATCCTTGATATTCTGACAGCAGCTCTGCCGAACATCGGAAACAAGGAAGGCGTTACCGTCACCGTTACGATCCTGGATAATGGAGAATACTATTATATCAGTGACGATGATTTCCTTGCTTTGGACAAGGCGATCCTTATTACCAATATAACAAATGAGGACGGAACCACTGTACCGGATGCAGAGGGTGATACAACACAAACGGATACAGAAGGCACTTCAGAAGAGACAACAGCCGATACGGAAGCTACCAGCTCAGAAGATATAGACGCTTCGGATACCACAACTGCGGAATAAGCTGTTATAGTATAAAAACGACCACACAGACATGTGGTCGTTTTTCTTTCTATATTTCATATCTTATAACATCTCATGCTACTCGCTTTCATTAAACAATACGGATTCATAGGTCGGTAATGCGTCAAAAGAGTAGGTATCATCCTTCCCGTTATCCAGACACTGGATCGTATAGCTTTTTACCAGACAGCCGGTCATACTAAAGGTTACTACATGGCTTCCTACCACCTTATCAAAGGTGCATGGCACCGTCCCTTTGTAATCTCCGTCAACGTAGCAGTATGCACCAAGCGGCTTCTCAATCCGGACAGTATTCCCGGTGGCCTTCTCATCTGTCGCAGGTTCATCGCCTTTTTCTGTGGTGCCTTCTGTCGCTGTGGTGGAGGAAGACGCCTCCGTTGTACCGGTGGACTCCGTTGAAGTTGTATCGTCCGAATCGCCTCCGGCAAGCTCTATGGTAAATATCTTATATGCTGCATTTACATCAATATATCCTTCCTTCGTCTCATAGCCCTCTGCGGTAACCCGGATCCGGTGTTTGCCATAGGTTAATTCTATCGTCTGGGTCGTATCAATGGTTTCTCCGTCAATCATAACCCTTGCTTCTGCCGGAGTTACGTCAAAAAAGACACTTCCGACCGGATCCGGTGCGATCTGAAGCTCCATAAGGCTAACCGTACACTCCTCATCCCGGTTTACAACCACATTCTTATATCCGCTGTGTTCCCCTTTGGTAATCTTCAGCTTATACGTTCCTTCCCGTACCGTTAACAGCATATCCTCTGTTACCGGCACGATCACATCAAACCCGATCTCAATCATACCGCCAATATAGGTGTCGTAATCCTCCAGCTTCACATAACCATGTCCCAGGTCTACTGTAAGCGAGCATAATTTACCACCGCATCCTCTGGCCGTAAGCTGATCTTCCCCGCACACCTCATTCAGATCAATTAATTTACCGTCGGATACGACCACCAGATTACTGGTATAGTGATAATACTGATTCAGAATCTCCGCTTTCCTGTTTGCCTTGTCCAGTTCCAGACTGGAGATCTGCCGGACTTCCCATGCATCCGGATTAATCTTAACCTCCAGAAGCTTACTATTATCCGTATTATAGACAATATCTACAATATGCCCCGGCACCAGCATAATGCCGGACATGATCTCACCGTATTTATTCCGCACATCCACACCATTATTGTAAAGCAGGTCGTACTGCTTTCCATTGTCAATATCAACGAAAGACATGGTACCTGCGTCAAGATCCATGGCAGAGATAACAGCAGTCAGCGCTTCTGTCCGGGCATACGGGTCATACGCCTCTGTTGTAGGCTCTGCCGGTGCTTTCTGACAGCCAGAACATAAGACTGTCAGAAGGAACAGGCAGAGTAATATCTTAAAATACTTCATTGGTATCCTCACTGCTTGATTATTTGTCACCAATTCCGCAGGAATTGATGACCTACTTGTGCATCAGCACAATTCATTGTACCACACGGGGTTATTTTTGTAAATTCAGTCCATAATATACCTGATATTTCCTTAACAGCTCCTGCTTCTCTTCATCCTGCCGGATGACGGTCTGAAGCTTCTCGAAGGTCTTGGGCGGTATCCAGGCTTTGTTCATATTATTGTACTGATTTGATATCTTCCAGAATTTTTCCGGATACCACAGCAGATAATACAGGAACTTATAATCCTCCTCAGTCAGGGAAATGATGTCATTATAGGCACCAATGAGCCGAAACAGAAGCTCCGGCTGATATTCATTCTTCTCCATGACCTTCCTTAGAAAGGTGTAAAGATCCACCAGCTGATTGTCTGCCATAAAATGCTCAAAGTTAACGGTAGCGATACCGTTCTTACAGATCAGGACGTTATGCTGATGGTATGCTCCATGGCAGTAATGCCAGCGTTGCCGGACTATGGTTTCCTGCGACTGTACCAGATGCTCTACTACCTCCTGCCCCTGCCGGAAAAACCGCTCAAAGCAGGATAAATATAAGTAATCGAATTCGGACTTATTGGCAATCTGCCACATATAGCTCCGAACCCGTTTCATTTCCTGATTATGCCGCTGGAAGGTGTGCAGTGTCTTGAATTCCTTGCGCTGCACCTTTGGCTCGATCTTCTGCAGAGCCATATGTAAATTACCCAGATTCGTAACTGCTGCCAGCATATCATTTTCCGCCCGTATGTTACATTCTCTGCCTTCAAAATACTCCTTTAATACATAAGGTGTATGATAGCGATCACAGGTGATCAGTTCTCCCTCCCGGTTCCGTATATAACGGTCAACATTCTGATACCCCGCCTCATACAGTTCTTCCTTTAACTGCGCTTCCTGTTCCAACCGGCTTTCCGAGGTTCCTAATGGCTGTAATACCCGAATTCCCTTGTCCGTGCGCAGAATCATAATTCCACGTCCCTTATAGACATTCGTAATATCCATATCATAACATTCCCAAACTTCTGATAGCTTCTCAGACAAAATCATCCCCCCATAAGCCTTTCTACGTTCTATCTTATGAGGGGATTCCTTAATTCATTCCTTGTTCTTGTGTTTTAATCTGATGCCAGTACGCCAGCGCCAGTGACTCTAAGTCTGCTTTTGTATTCAGCTCCGGCTGCTCCAGTACCTGCTGGAGCAGCATGTTCAGAATTCTTCCCATATCCGGCCCCGGCTTCACTCCCAGCTCCTGCAGTCTTCTTCCGTCAATTTCCAGTTCCTTTACCGACAGACATTCTCTGTTTTCCACAATCTCCTTGTAGAACTGTTCTAACTGCTCCAGATCTGCTTTCTTCTTTGCGCTCCGGTACTCGCTCTGACCCATCATATCCGCCAGCCGCAGCTTCCGGTAATCCTCAAATAAATCCGGGCCCATACGGTTCAATGCCTTACGGAGCGTC
>ERZ777011.198-NODE-198-length-98425-cov-5.643296_pt1 | contig 98425 bp, 85 predicted proteins | sample MGYA00374964_ERZ777011 | MGnify/ENA primary metagenome ERZ777011 (study PRJEB29310, sample SAMD00008975) | mouse gut metagenome | study: EMG produced TPA metagenomics assembly of the Metagenome analysis of fecal microbiota from mouse which was promoted... | reverse complement strand
TTCTATTTATTAGGCAATTATAAGATAGCGGTTTTTATAGTGACGAAGTCAGGAGACATATGTTCGATTAGCATTTGGAAACGTCTCTTTTACCGAAAAAACGAACATATAATTTCACAAACACCCTCATGTCGCCGCCTTATCTTATACATTTGGATGGGGCGGTAACATGGGGGTGTGTATGTCAGGCCATAGAAATCGCCTGGTTACAGATATTTTTACTTGTTCAAACCTTCTTTTTTTTGACCGACCAGCCGAACTTGCCGACAAAGTCGCCCAATCCGTAATATTTGCCATGCGAATAAGCCAGCAGGTCGGCGCGTTGCATATCGAAGGCCCCTGTTTCCGGGTCCAGATATTTGTCGTCGGCCTGCACGTTTACCACGTCGGCGATAAACATGTCATGGCTGCCCAATCCTATTACTTCTTTTACCCGGCATTCGATGCAGAGCGGGCACTCTTCGATGATCGGGGCACTTACGACCGAGGCTTTTCCCGGCGTCAACTTCATCTCCTCAAACTTGGCATGGTCTTTTCCCGAGTTGACACCGCACCAGTCGGTTGCATATGCCACTTGGCGGGTTGTCAAGTTGATCACAAATTCCATGTTTTTTTTTAAGATAGGATAGGAGTGGCGCTCCGGTCGGACGGATATATAACACATCGGCGGGTTGGTACATATCGTACCTACCCACGCGACAGTTATAATATTGTATTCCGAAGGCTCGGAGCCGCAACTAACCATTGCTGCGGGCAGCGGATAGATCATCGTGCCGGGCTTCCAGTCATGCTTCATATCAGATCATTTTACGATGATGTCTTCTTTGTTGATCTTGCGTTCGCAATAATGGCATCTGATCGTACCTTTCTCTTTGTTGATTACATCGAAACGGGTCGGCATCGGTTCATTATTGGTAATGCATTTCGGATTGTTGCATTTTACGAGCCCTACGAGTTCGTCCGGTAAGATAACGGTCTTTTTCTCCACCACTTCGTAGTCGCGGATGATGTTCAGGATCACGTTCGGGGCGATTAGGGCGATACGGTTGATCTCTTCGTCACAGAAGAACTTGTCGGAGATCTTGATCACACCTTTGTAGCCCATTTTATTGCTGTGGAAATTGTTGCCGATCGTAATCGTATTGTCCATGTTTTCCAGTCCCAGTAATTTGGCTACTTTAAACAATTGGCTGGGGGGAATATGATCGATGGCAGTTCCGTTTTCTAAAGCGGCGACCTGCAATTCTTTTTTCTTTTCTGTTGACATAACTTTTGATGATTGAAAATTGATGATTGAAAGTTGAAAATCAGGAAACGGAATTCTTAATCTTCAACGGGAATGCCCAACACTTCGCAGATGATGGCTTGGCGGGCGAACAGTCCGTTGCGTGCCTGCTGGATATAGTAGGCTTTCGGATTATCGTCCACATCATAAGCGATTTCGTTCACACGAGGTAGCGGATGCAGGATACGCAGGTTATCGCGGCTGTTTTTCAGCATGTCATTCTTTAGGATATAGACATTCTTCACACGTTCGTATTCTTCCAGGTCGGTGAAACGTTCGCGTTGCACACGGGTCATGTACAGGATATCTGTCTGGTTGATGATCTCTTCCGTAAATTCGGTATGTTCGTTGTATTTGATACCGTGTTTGTCGCAGAAGTTCTTTTGCTCGTCCGGCATGCGGAGTTCGTTCGGTGCGATGAAGTTGAATGTCGGGTTGAAATGGGACATGCCTACTATCAGCGAGTGTACGGTACGTCCGTATTTCAGATCGCCAACCATCGTGATGTTGAGATCGGTCAGTTTGCCTTGTGTCTTTTGAATGGAATAGAGATCCAGCATGGTTTGGGATGGATGCTGGTTTGCTCCGTCGCCGGCATTGATGATAGGCACGTCCGTGACCTCCGAGGCATAACGGGCGGCGCCTTCCAGATGGTGGCGCATAATGATAAGATCGACGTAGTTGCTTACCATCAGGATGGTATCTTTCAGTGTTTCGCCTTTGGATGAACTGGTCGTGGAGGCATCGGAGAAACCGATCACACGGCCGCCTAACCGGTTCACCGCAGTTTCGAAACTCAGACGGGTACGGGTGGAAGGTTCGAAGAACAAGGTCGCAGCTACTTTCCCTTCCAGCACTTTACGGTTCGGATTTGTTTCAAACTTCCTGGCGTTATCCAGAATACGAAGTATGTCCTCTTTGGAACATTGATCGATAGAAACTAAACTTTTACTTTTCATTTATATGTTGTAATATGTTTATTGTCAGTCTCTTGTTTCTGTGTTCAATGGCTTTTGTGAAATATTAGTCATTGATTCAGATATATATGTTTCTCGTCTGGCAAAGATAAGTTTTTCTATACGATATTGTAACGAGTGATTAAAGAAATGTGTTGAGATTTTTAGGGATTAGTGAAACCGGCATATCATTATGCCAGCCGGTACTTGATTTTTTATATGCCTATCCCCCGTTGATTTTTTGCTAAACCGTAATAAGTGATACCGGCTAAGTCGGCTAAGAACCAACCGATAGGAATAGACCACCAGATACCGGTGACCCCGATAGAAGGAATGGATGCCAACCAATAAGAAAGAACGACACGCGTACCTAAAGACAGAATGGTAAGAACGACGGATATTCCCGGCATACGGATGGCACGGTAATAACCATAAAGGAGGAACAAGATCCCGATGCCGAAATAAAAAGTCCCTTCGATACGCAAGTACTCTGCTCCGATGCGAAGTATTTCAGCCTCATCCGGACGGACGAAAATAAGCATCAACGGCTTGGCAAAAAAGAAAACCGATAGTGAGACGATAAGGGAAAAGACGATTGTTATAAGAAAGGCGCAACGTATTCCTTGGTGGATGCGTTCCCCTTTCCCCGCCCCGAAATTTTGGGCAACAAAAGTGGAAAAGGCATTTCCGAATTCTTGAACGGGCATATAGGCGAAAGAGTCGATCTTGATGGCTGCGGCGAATGCGGCCATGACGGCCATGCCAAAGCTGTTTACCAACCCTTGTACCATCAATATGCCGAAGTTCATCACGGATTGTTGGATGCAGGTCAGTGTGGAGAAGGAGGTGATTTCTTTCAGGCAGGAACGGTCGAAGCGCATATCCTCCCAGTGTAACCGCAGTTCGGGACGGTTTTTGTAAGTATGTAGTAAGATCCCGGATGCAGCGGTTCCTTGTGCAATAACCGTCGCGATCGCTGTTCCTTCGATCCCCAGGTCCAGAACGAGGATAAGGAACAAATCAAGTCCGATGTTCAAGACGACTGATATGGCCAGAAACCATAAAGGGGTCACGGAATCGCCTACGGCGCGGAGCAATGCTGCATAAAAATTATACAGGAAAGTAAAGGCTATTCCTTGGAAAATGATCCATAGATAGCTACGCATCAACGAATAAACATCATGGGGAACTTGTAACCACCGTAAAATCGGATCGATCCATAGGAATACGGCTACATTCAACAATACGGTCACTGTGCCGATCAGCAGGAAAGAAACATAGATGCTACGTCTCAGGGCAGGCAAGTTGCCGGCTCCATATAGTAATGAGAAAACCGTACCGCTTCCCATTGACAACCCCAACAGGATAGAGGTTAGAAAGATCATCAAGGTATAGGCGGAACCGACCGCGGCCAACGCATTTGCACCGATACATTGTCCCACGATCAGCGTATCGGCTATGTTATAACATTGTTGCAAAAGCGATCCTGCCAGCATCGGCAATGTGAATTGTAGCAGGGTGGAGGTTATGTTTCCTTGGGTAAGGTTGCCTTTTCGTAACATTATCAGCTCTTTTTATCCGTATGATTTTGTATGAGTTTGCAAAAATACGAATTTAATCAAATAACCATTCCTTCGGATCTCCGTAACTCTGTGGGAATGATATCGAGCTTTTGTCTTTTGCAGGACAAATCTCTAATCGAGCATCAAGCTCATATAAGCCTCCCGGTTCTGATAGCCGAGTAGCAGGCGGGTGAGCGATTGAGTGTCCATTTCTTTCAGTTTGCCGATGTTCGGACTTGAGTTTTCGTGCGTGGAAACCCAATGATGGATGAGACGGTCCCGGTCCAAAACACGTGCCATGCCCAAAGGGGAAGTTCCTCGTCCGGTGGAAGGAGTACGATAGACGGCTTTTTCCGTTTTACTCAGTGTTGTCGCTTCCTGCAATAGCAGGTTTTTGGTGTGGTTGTTATCGTACATCAGTTCTTTGACATGGATATGATTGCCGGTCGGATAGAAAAAAATCATGCCGATCGGTTTGTTCTGGATATTCAAGGCTGCCAACATTTGTCCGCCAGAGATCTGCAAGTCACGCAGGATGGTGACGAAATTATCGTAATCATGCAGTACATAACAGGTACGTTCCCGCTGTTTTTTATTAAAAAAATTATAGAGTGATTTCGTCGAAAGGGCTTTGGATGGGACAACCAGAACATTTTGTTCCTTGGCTGTTTCATAAGATCGAATATATGTTTCTTCCGAATAGTCGAAAACCTCCGTGTAACCCAGATCGCGGTAATAATCGAACAGCCACGGGGCGGCTGGGATAATGACCGTCAAGGCTACTCTCCGGTTTTTCATAACCTCGAAGGCTTTCTGTATCAGTTGTCGCATAAGCCCCTGGCCACGTTCAGAAGGTAGGGTACAGGCTCCGTATATGTAATTCACATCTATTTCTGTTCCATGGTAAGTCATGGTATACGGAAGCATTTGAAGGGCGGAAACGATCTTTCCGTTTTTTTCTATACACAGGGCATTTTCCTTTTTATAAACGTGGTCGAAGAATAGTTCGACAAATTCTTCACTGTCGTTAAAAGATGTATGCCACAGGTCGATCAGTTGAGGCTTGTTGTTATCCATCATTCAGTATTGTTTTATAGGTTTCTTTATTGCTGCGGATTTTTCCAATAAGATGAACGGGTTATACGAAAGTTTTGCCTGACGCAGGCCGGAGATTCCCAAGTCTTCCTCTCGGTTCAAATATATATATTTCTCCGGAAGGTGGGAGGCGAATTCCTTGTTGATAACGGCATAAGCACCCTCATAGTCCACATTTGCCTTTTCGACATGGACTCCGAAAGTATTGTGGTTGATCGGGGCGCCGAAAGTGAAAGCGACAATTTGACGGTCTACGCAAATGGCTCCCCCTATAAGGCCCAATTTGTCGTAATGGTGCAAAGAATAGATTATGGAACGACGTTCGTCGTTTAGATCCTCTTCGTCGTTATCTTTTCGGTTGCTCTTGTACCATTTGTATTCGAGCTTGAGACATTCGGGAACCAGCTCCGATGTGATAGGAATATATTTGTAGGCATATTTTTTATTGAAGTTGTTGATATGGTTGCGTTTCGCCTGGTATTTTTTCCCCTTCAGGGTTGCCAGATCTTCACGCAGGTAGATGTAATCGAAGTAATCCCGTTCGGGAATGTAGAAGAATCCGCCAGGGATTGCTTTTTCGAGTTCTTCTTTGGCATCGGGAGTGACGCCTAATATACAAAGCGGATGGCCCTGTTCGAGCGAGTCGCTTTCCAATAGCTTGATCGCTTGTGCCAGATCCCCTTGTCCGATGGGGGTCATATAGGCAACCCTTGTTTTATTTTCGATCCAGAAGCGGATCAGAAGGTTGTTGTCTACGATAGCAAATTCACTATCGTAGAGGAATCGCCAACTACAGATGTTGGTGAATGAATAATCGCAATTCTTATAATTGCTCGGCATCGTAAAGGACGTAATAATATCTTTGTCTTCGATTCCGATCGGTTTAAACGGTATCTTCATCTTTTTCTTTTTTGAAATACAAATATAGAACTAATAAATATCTATGAATGTTTAGAAAGGGAATAATAATGACAATATGAAATTCATGTCGATGAGGATGGCAAATGCTGAAGTGATGAGGGTTGTCCAAAGGTTCTGTATGTATAATGCAAAAAAAGCGAAACGGCTAATTCATATTTGTTGGAAACAATTGGGTAAAAAGAAATGTTCCTTTAGTAGAAAATAAAAAGAAGAAAACGAAACTAATAAAATATGAAAGCAGATATAGGATTGATCGGGCTTGCCGTCATGGGTGAGAACCTTGCACTCAATATGGAAAACAAAGGTTTCACGGTTGCCGTGTATAACCGGAGCGTACCCGGTGAGGAAGGGGTTGTAGACCGTTTTGTCAGTGGTCGGGGGAAAGGTAAACATTTTGTCGGAACGCATTCTATTGAACAATTAGTCGGTTCGGTAAAAAGTCCCCGCATTATTATGATGATGGTCAAGGCGGGACGCCCCGTAGACGAGTTGATTACGCAATTGCTCCCTTTCCTTTCGCCGGGCGACGTGATAATTGATGGGGGTAATTCCGATTTCCATGATACGGAACGCCGTGTAAAGGAGTTGGAGGAAAAGGGGATCTATTTCGTCGGGACCGGAATTTCGGGAGGTGAGGAAGGTGCCTTGCACGGTCCGTCCGTAATGCCCGGAGGTTCGGTGAAGGCCTGGCCGCTGGTAAAAGGCATCTTGCAGGGGATTTCCGCCAAGTTGGATGACGGTTCCCCTTGCTGTGAATGGATAGGAGCAGGAGGAGCAGGCCATTTTGTAAAAATGGTGCACAATGGTATTGAATATGGTGATATGCAGCTTATTTCCGAAGCCTATTCGCTGTTGAAAAACAGGAAAGGGTTGGACAATGATGCGATGGCTGTCGTTTTTGATGAATGGAACAGAGGGGAGCTGGATAGTTTTCTGATCGAGATAACTGCCAATATACTACGTTTCCGGGACGAGGATGGAAAACCATTGCTCGACAAAATATTGGATGTTGCCGGACAGAAAGGAACCGGTAAATGGAGCGCGGTTACGGCAATGGACAGGAACGATCCGCTGACACTTATTACGGAAGCGGTTTACGCCCGCCTACTTTCGGCTTTGTATTCAGAGCGGACAAAAGCGGCAAGTCTTTATAGTGGAGAGTTGAGTGTTGAACGTAGAAAGCGGATTGATAACTCTCAACTTTCAACCGACGATGTTCGTCAGGCGTTATACGCGGCCAAGCTGGTTTCTTATGCACAAGGATTCTCCTTACTTCGCCGTGCTTCCGAGTATTATGGCTGGGATTTGGATTTTGGGACGATTGCTCATATCTGGCGTAAGGGATGTATCATCCGTTCCGCCTTTCTGCAAAAAGTCACGGAGGCATACCGAAAAGACCCGGACTTGGAAAACCTGCTTTTCGATGATTTTTTCCGTAGCAAGATACGGGCTGCCCTTTCCTCTTGGCGCCGGATTGTCGCAGAAGGTGCGTTGAGCGGGGTCGCTCTGCCTGCCATGAGTTCGGCCTTAAGCTATTTCGATGGCCTGTGCACATTGCATTCGGCTGCGAATATGATTCAGGCGCAACGTGATTATTTCGGTGCCCATACTTACGAACGTACCGATTGTGAACGGGGCCGTTTCTTCCATACCGATTGGACCGGAGAAGGTGGTAACACGGTTTCGGGAACGTATAGCGTCTGAGAACTCTGTCCTTACGGGTCTTGATATTCAATTTTATTAAAACAGCAATGAAAACAGCAGTCAATCAATTATTAGTTATATTTGGAGCTTCCGGCGACTTGACAGGGCGGAAACTCCTCCCTTCGCTCTATGAACTCCATGTTCGGAAATTATTGCCGGAACGTTTCTGCATCTTGGGGGCGGCTCGTACGGAATATTCCGACGATGAATACCGTGTTTTCGAAAAAGTACATATTCGGGAATCCTTAAAAAACAAAGAGGTGGATGATGCCGAACTGGATAGTTTCCTTCTCCGCGTCTTTTATCTTGCGTTCGATTCGACCGATTCCGCCGAGTACTATAAACTGAAAGATCGTATCTACCGGTTACGACAAGAGTGGCAATTGCCGGATAACATCATTTATTATCTGGCAACGCCGCCGGTGATGTATGAACTGATTCCGGCATGTTTAAAAGAAAACGGGATGAATGTTGCTGAAAGCGTGGATGGCTGGCGCCGGGTGATTGTAGAGAAACCTTTTGGTACGAGTCTTGAATCGGCTGAGCATCTGAACAAACATCTCATCCATATTTTTGAGGAGAAGGAAATTTACCGTATCGACCATTATTTGGGGAAAGAGACTGTGCAGAACATCTTGGTGCTCCGTTTTTCTAACGGCATATTCGAACCGTTATGGAACCGTAATTATATTGATTCGATCGAGATCTGCGCTTCCGAAACGCTTGGCGTGGAGAATCGAGGGAAATATTATGACGGGGCGGGAGCTTTACGCGACATGGTTCAGAACCATCTGATGCAACTGATGGCCTTTACGGCGATGGAGTCACCTTCGCTGTTCGACCCCGAACCTATACGCGATGAGATCGTGAAAGTATTCCGTGCCTTGAGACCTTATAAGACGCATGATATGGACAACCTGATAGTACGTGGGCAATACGACGGCTATCAGGAAGAAAAGAACGTGGCATCCGATTCAACGACGGAAACTTACGTCGCGATAAAGATGTTTATTGATAACTGGCGTTGGAGCGATGTCCCCTTCTATATCTTTACTGGCAAGAAATTACCGGAGAAGAGTTCGGAGATCGTCGTGAATTTCAAGTCTACCCCTCATCAACTCTTTGCCGGGCAATGTTCGGGAGGGTCCTGCAACAAATTGATTATCCGTATCCAACCGGACGAGAGCATCACGTTGAAATTCGGCCTGAAGATGCCGGGAGCCGGTTTTACGGTCAAGCAGGTGGGAATGGACTTCCGTTATGATTCGCTTTCGAAGAACTATCTGCCCGATGCCTATGAACGTTTATTGCTCGATGCCATGTTGGGCGATTCGACTTTGTATGCCCGTAGCGATGCTTTGGAGGCAAGCTGGCGATTGATCGATCCGATCCTCCATCACTGGAAAGAAGAGGGAATGAGGAACCTGTTCTTCTATGCCCCCGGTGAAGATGGCCCGATCGAAAAGGCTAAGTTGGGGATGGAGCCGAAGGATTGCCTTTGCCAAAGTTGTCAATGATATAAAATAGATGATTATGATGATAGAGAATTTTGAAGATGATAAAAATGCTCTCCGGGCGATGACCGAAGAGTTGATCCGGTTCATGGACCGGAAAGACGACGGTTTGCCTTTCAACCTTGCTTTATCGGGTGGAGGGACGGCAAAGAAGATGTTTTCCCTCTGGGTGGATGAATATAAAGAGAAGATCGACTGGGATGAGATACGTTTCTTTTGGGTGGATGAACGATGTGTTCCGCTAACTGACCCGGACAGTAATTATGGGCATGCGAACGAACTCTTGTTCAAGCCGCTGCATATTCCGAATGAACATATTCACCGCATTCACGGCGAAGCGGAGCCAGGGACGGAAGCGATGCGTTATTCGCGTGTCGTGAAGGAATACTTGCCCCGGCACGGGCAGTTGCCGTATTTCGATTGTATCATTCTGGGGGTCGGAGGCGATGCGCATACTGCGTCCATTTTCCCGGATGACCTGCCGTTATTGACAGACAGTCGTAATTATGCTGTTTCTCAGCATCCCGAATCCCGCCAGTACCGCATCACGATGACCGGTCCTTTGATTTTGAATGGCTCTCCTTTGCTAGTACCGATATTGGGACCGGGAAAGGAAGATATGTTAGAAGAAATGAAAAAAAATTGTTCGGTAGCCGATCTTACGCCTGCCGGCTATATCCTTTCTCATGCTGCAAGAGCGTTTGTCTATACGACTATATGAAGACTTATGAAGAAGTGCCAACTCCTCGTGTTCCATTGTTCGGCAGTTATGGTATGAGCGCAGGAACAAGAAGAGTTGACACTTCCCGTAGATCATTCTGTCTGGCGTAGTTGTTTATTTAGCCGTTTTCATCGAGAGTTTTTCCAGGAAATAAACGATGGCGTACCCTAAGATCATTAGCCCGACAGCCTCCCAAACAAGTTGGTCAGGCATGATGTTTGCTTCGACTAAAGGTTTTACAATGCCATGGCTGTCTGTATAGGTCTCGATTGTTTCTTTCCAAGGCCAGACTTTGTTCAACGAACCTAACATAAAGCCTGCCAGTACGGAGATCGTGATATCATGGAACCGGCGAAGCGCAAATGAAAGCACACGGGAGAAACTGGTGATACCGATTGCCGCGCCGCAGATGAACACTAACATTACGGGGATATTGAATGTCTTTACCGCTTCCATAATATAGAAGTACTTACCTAAGAGCACCAAGATAAAACTGCCCGATATGCCCGGCAGGATCATTGCACAGATGGCTATCGCTCCACAGAGGAAGATAAAGAACAGGTTGGTCGGTGTCTCGGCTGGCGTTGCGACCGTAATGTAGAATGCTATGACGATCCCGACGATATAACTCAGGATTGTTTTCCAGTCCCACTTCTTGATATCTTTGGACACAAACCAGGTAGAAGCCAATACCAGGCCGAAGAAGAAAGACCAGACCAGTATCGAATGGTCTGTCAAAAGCCAGGTGATAACCTTTGCCAACGAGAAGATGCTGATCCCGATCCCTGCCACGATGGATAACAGGAAATTAGCATTGATCGCTTTCCAGAAAGCTGCGATCTTCCCGATGAAAAATAACTTGAGGCTGGCTCCGTTGATGCTTTTGATCGAGTTGATCAACTCTTCATAGATTCCAACAATGAAGGCGATGGTTCCGCCTGATACACCGGGCACGACATCTGCTGCACCCATACCCATGCCTTTTAGAACTAAGAGGCCGTAGTCTTTTAGATTTCTTTTCATGTTTAATTATTGTTATCCTTATTACTGAGGAATTCTTTCACCAGATCTTCCGGTGGAATGTGTTTGATGTTGAAAGGTTCGTTTATTTTTTCGTAATTGATTCCGGCGTTTTTCAGATAATCGAACAATTCTTCGGGAGATGTTTGCTGGTAATGTTTACCGAAATGTTTCATGTCTCCCTTTGCCAGATATGCCATTGCCATATGAATGTGCATGTAAGGCATTTCCGGATTGGCTTCCAACACTTTCTTATAGTATTGCAGGGCTTTGTCTATATCTCCTTTCATAAACAAATACTGTCCGGCTCGGTACAAGCTCTCGAAGTCTTCCTGTTGCTTATCCTCCATTTGGTCAAGGGCGGTAAAAAGGCGTTCGGTTGCTTCCATAGCCTTTTTTTCGTCTCCGTTTTCCAAATAGGTAAGAGCCAGCAGGGAAAGGATGCGGACATTCTTCGGGAATAGGTTGGACGCTTGTATCAAGACATCAGAGGCTTCTTTTTCACGTCCTGTTTCGACGCAGCACCGGATATAACTGATATAAGTGCTAGGGTCTTTCTCCGGACTGTTCTGTATTAGTAGATCTTTCAGCAAGACATAAGCCTTTTCGTAGTTTTCCAACTTAATATGACATTCGGCAAGCAGGGGGGTGATACGGGTACGGGTTTCATCGGTCGTCGCAATGTCATTGTACGCCTCGATCGCCTTCTCATAGTTTTCATTCATGTACAGGCAATAAGCCTTGAGGATCTTCAACTCTTCATCCGAATCGTCACAGGTGAGTGCAAAGTCGAATGCTTCGATTGCTTTCTCATAATCCCCGCTGATGGAATAGAGACGGCCCAATGTGAACCAATAGTCGTTGGAATAGGGGTTCTTGTCGATTAGTTCGTTACAGATCTCGATTGCTCTCTTTATATCGCCTTCCACTTCCAGATTGTAGCAAAGCTCGTCTTTCAAGATTAGGTTGTCGGGAAAGAGCATAAGTCCGCGATTAATGAAATCGTGTGCTTCCTTGTTCATCTCCACATCTCCCAAGATAGGAGCGATATATTCGAATATCGTTTCCAGATACTCGGATTTATCGGCGATGAGCTTCTCTGTATATTCGATCACTTTGTCGTACGAATCTTGCATGACGTAGCATTCGAGACGCAGCATGTCGAGATCCTGGTTGTCGGTTTCAGCTATCGATTCGATCAGGGCGAGCGCGCTGTCATAGTCTTCGTTGTAGACATACGACTTGCATTGCTTGATCTGCAAATCGGAATTACCGGGATGAAGTCTCAGCCCTAAGGCCAAGACCTCATCATAGTAAGTATAATCGTCAGATTCTTCAAAGCTGTCCAACAACTCATCGATCTCATCGGCATCGAAATAGGCATCCTTGCCTTCCTGGCGGCCGGATAGATAGCGTTGCAACAGGCGTGAAATATCTTTTTTCTTCATACGAACTTTTTTTATTTATCTTTCACCTTGCTCCAGGTATCTTTCAGGGATACGGTACGGTTGAAGACTAATTTTTCGGCTGTAGAATCTTTATCCACATTGAAATAGCCGATACGCTGGAACTGGAGGTAGTCGAGCGGCTTGGCATCTGCCAGGTACTTTTCGACGTAACAGTTCGTCAGCACTTTCAGGGAGTTCGGATTAATGATCTCTTTCATTGCTTCCAAAGGCGAGCAGTTCTTTGCTTCGCGAATGGCCGCCATCTCGTCACGCGGATTTTCCACTTTCCACAAGCGGTCGTACAGGCGCACTTCTGCCGGTAGACAGTGTGCGCAACTCAGCCAGTGGAGCGTGCCTTTTACCTTACGGTTGCTATCTGGCATACCACTCTTGGTGTTTGGATCGTATTCGCAATAGATTTCCTCGATCTCATCGTTCCCGTTTTTCTTGCAGCCTGTACATTTTACGATATAGGCGTTTTTCAAGCGTACTTCCTGGCCGGGAGTCATACGGAAGAACTTCTTTGGAGCGTCTTCCATGAAGTCTTCCCGTTCGATCCAAAGTTCGCGGCTGAATTCGATCGTATGGCTGCCTGCCGTAAGGTCTTCCGGGTTGTTGATCGCTTCCATCTCTTCCACTTGTCCTTCCGGATAATTGGTGATAATGAGCTTGACCGGGTTCAGTACCGCCGATACACGAGTGGCACGGGTGTTGAGGTCTTCACGGACGGCACTTTCAAGCAGCGCAAATTCGTTCAGTGCGTCATAGGTGGTATAGCCGATCTTGTCGATGAACTTATGGATCGCTTCCGGTGAATATCCGCGACGGCGGAAACCGCAGATTGTCGGCATGCGGGGATCGTCCCAGTCATGTACCAGACCTTCCTTTACAAGGATCAGCAGGTTACGTTTGCTCATCAGCGTATAGCTCAGGTTCAGCTTGTTGAACTCTGTCTGACGCGGACGGTTGTCGTCAAGGTCTTTGCCCTCTTTCAGCCAGTCGATGAACAGATCGTACAACGGACGGTGCACCACAAACTCGAGCGTGCACAACGAATGGGTGACACCTTCGAAGTAGTCGCTTTGGCCATGTGCGAAGTCGTACATGGGGTATGCTTTCCACTTGTCGCCCGTACGGTGATGCGGAGTTTTGACAATGCGGTAGATGATCGGGTCACGGAAGTGCATGTTCGGGTTTGCCATGTCAATCTTGGCACGCAACACCATTGAACCTTCTTCCAACTCGCCGCTGTTCATCTTGTGGAACAGTTCGAGGTTCTCTTCGACCGGACGGTCACGGTAGGGGCTGTTTGTGCCCGGCTGTGTAGGCGTCCCTTTCTGGGAAGCGATCTGTTCGGAGGTCTGCTCGTCGATGTATGCTTTTCCTTCCTTGATCAGTTGGATGGCAAAATCCCAGAGTTGCTGGAAGTAGTCGGATGCGTAGTAAATATTATCCCAGTGGTAACCCAGCCATTCGATGTCTTCTTTGATGGCGTCCACATATTCCAAATCTTCTTTTACCGGATTGGTGTCGTCGAAACGCAGGTTACAGATGCCTCCGTACTTTTGGGCAATGCCGAAATCCATGCAGATGGCTTTGGCGTGTCCGATATGCAGGTATCCGTTGGGTTCGGGCGGAAAACGGGTCTGTACACGGCTCTTGTTTTTGCCTTCCGCCAAATCTTTTTCAACCATTGCTTCAATGAAGTTCAAGCTCTTTTTGCTTTCTTCCGGTTCGTTTGTTTTGATATCGCTCATCTTTGTAGTTATTTTTCCATTCAAATTTTGCAAAGATAGTGAAATGAAGGCCGGAATGCAACTGTTTTACAACTTTTCTTTTGTCCTGTTTTCTGAATACATTTTAGGGTTATTTTTAAATCAGGCTTATCAGAAGCGCAACGTTTAAAAAGGTCACAAGTGCCCCTAAAGTGACTAAAATGATCGTTGTGGATCGTGAGTTCGCAAATTTACCCATCACTTTTTTACTGGAAGTCAGATAAACTTGTGTGAAAACGGTGATCGGCAACTGCACACTCAGTAACATTTGCGAGTAAATTAAGCCTTTAAACGGATCGCCTACGAAAAAAATAATGAGTAAAGCGGGAATAAACGACAACAAAACTCCTAATTTGGAGTGAAGGTCTTTATGGTTGTACGCTTCTCCGTAGAACCCCGCAAAGATGGAAGCACCGGCAATTCCTGACGTGATCGTGGAGGAAATACCTGCCAGCAGAAGCGCTCCGGCAAATACGACTCCGGCATTGTTTCCGACCAGCGGGGCTAATAGTTGCCCGGCCTGGTCCAGTTCGTCTACCGCAATATTCTGTTTGAAGAAGGTCGCCGCAGCCAATATGATCATGGCCGAGTTGATCGCCCAGCCGATAACCATAGATAACAATGTGTCGTAGAACTCATATTTCAATTGCTTTTTGATCACCGGCTCGTCTTCGAGGTTCCATTCGCGGCTTTGTATGACTTCCGAGTGGAGAAACAGATTGTGGGGCATGACGACGGCTCCCAGTACACTCATGATGATCAGCATGGAGTTTTCCGGGAAAGTCGGTTTGATCCATCCTTCGATGGCGGCTTCCCATTGTACGTCTACCAGTGCCAGTTCATATAAAAATGACAGCCCGATGATCGAAACGAACATGATGATCCAGCGCTCTATCTTGCTATATGTGTTGGTAAGCAACATGCCGAGGCAAACGATCGTCACGATGACGGCCCCGGCTTTGATCGGCATCCCGAACAGCATCCGAAGGGCGATGGCGCCTCCCAACACTTCGGCAAGCGAGGTCGAAACACTTGCCAGCATGGCGGAGATCAGGATGGGGCGGCTCAGTATGCGTGGCATATATTTGTTGGTCGCCTCCGAAAGGCAAAGCCCGGTGACGATCCCCAAGTGGGCAACATTGTGCTGGATGATAATCAGCATGATGGATGAGAAAGTGACTACCCAGAGCAGGGCGTAACCGAATTCGGAACCGGCAGCCAGATTGGTTGCCCAGTTTCCCGGATCGATGAAACCTACGGTAACGAGTAATCCCGGCCCGATATATTTCAGCAGGTCCATAGCGCCGGCACTCGGGCGGTGGTCGATTTTGAGTTTGTCGAGTATATTCATCTTAATAGTTTATGTTATTGTTGTAAATGAAGATATAAAATATTTAACAGTAGAAATGTTTATGGTAATTGATAGTTTTTATCGGCAGATCTGTTTTATCTCTTGATTGTCAAGTGTCAATTGCTTATGGGAACATAAGCACGAATGTCGTCCGTTTGGCGGCCGGCGCACTCTTGAGGGCGATGCTGCCTCCCGAAAGGCGCATGATCTGGCGGGAGATGGAAAGCCCGATGCCGCTACCACCCTCTTTGGTGGTGAAGAACGGGACGAAGATATGTTCGGCCTCTTCTTGTGGAATGGCAGGCCCGTTGTTGCTGACCTCGATCAAGACGGCTTCTTCTTCGTTGCAATAGGCTTTTACTTCGATCAGGCCGTCCGCCTGTTCGTTGCCGATTGCCTGCATGGCGTTTTTTAGCAGATTCAGGACGACTTGCGAGATCAGGTTCTCGTCTGCATAGACGATCAGGTCGGAAGGTTCTACGCTGACATTGATTGTAATGTTGGGAAAATCAGTATGGTGGCGCGCTAATTTTACCATGCGTTCCGCAAATTTCCGGACATAGAAGAGCGTAGGTTCTGGTGTCGGGATATGCGTGAATTTGCGGTACGACTCCACGAAAGAGATCAGGCTCTTTCCCGTCGTACTGATCACTTCCAGGCCGCTACGTATCTCGTCGTCCGCATTTTGGTGTAGGGAGAGAAGCGTGTCGCTGAGGGAAGTGATGGGAGTGACGGAGTTCATGATCTCGTGCGTCAGGACACGTGTCAGACGTATCCAGGAATCGATCTCCTTGTCGTCCAACTCACTATTGATATCGTTGATAGCCAGGATGCGCACATGTTTTTCCTGTAGCGTCATTTCCGAAACGCGGATGGACAGATGGACGTTGCCGCGTTCGTTGGCAAAGGATATCTGATGCTTGTCGCCCGGCTGGATGTTTTGTATGGTGGCTTTCAGGTTCTCGTCTATGCGGGCAAGTTGTCGCACGTTCGTAAAGACGGTCAGTCCGAGTAACCGCAGAGCCTCGTTGTTCGTCTGATAAATGACGCCGTTGTCATCGAGTACGATAATGCCGGTATTGACGCAGTTCATGATCAACTCGTAATATTTTTCTTTCTGGGCGGCATCTGCTTTGGCCTGGAAAAGGATCTGTGTGATGCGGTTAAGTGATTCGCCGACCAGTTTGTCGTTCGACGAACGTCCGCGCGTCGCATACCGGAAAGCGTAGTCGTTGTTGTCTATCGCGTCGAACATGAAAGCCACCTTTTGAGCGTTTCGCTTGTCGGACAACAGGATCAGCCGGAGGAAGAAAAACCATACGGTCAAGACCGGGACGAACCATACCCATTCCTTTTGATATGCAAGACAAGTACCGGCTATTGTCAGAAGTATGAAAACAGCAATACGGAGATGGAAATTGTGGTAAAATCCTTTCAGCAGCATTATAGTTCGTACCGTTTAATCTTATTGTATAAAGTCTGGCGGGAAATCCCCAACTGGCTTGCGACGAGCGACAAATTGCCGCTATATTTGTCCATCGCGTTTTTAATCATATTGCATTCCATCTCTTCCAGGGTGGTTGCCTCTTTTGCCGCCGGCTCCCTTTTTGCCCGTGGAAAATCGAAATCGTTGCCGTCCAACACACTCCTGTCGGCAATGATAACGGCTTTTTCGATCGTGTGTTCAAGCTCCCGGATATTTCCGAACCAAGGTTGCGCTTTCAGCTTCTCTTTGGCATCCGGGCTGAGACGCATGGCGGCTTTCCCATAAATGTTGGCATATTTGGAAAGGAATATTTCAGTAAGGGGAACGATGTCTTCCGGCCGTTCCCGTAGAGGGGGTATCTCCACGTGGATCGTATTGATACGATAGAGCAAGTCCTCGCGGAAATCCTCTTTCCGGACCATCTCCTGCAAGTCGCGGTTGGTCGCGCAAATCAGGCGGATATTGACCGGAATAGGCGTATTGCTTCCTACGCGGACAATGCTGCGGCGTTGCAAAGCGGTCAGTAACTTGGCTTGCAAATGATAGGAAAGGTTTCCGATCTCGTCCAGGAACAGTGTACCGTTGTTGGCGACCTCGAATTTTCCCGGACGGTCTGCCCGTGCATCGGTAAATGCGCCTTTGACATGTCCGAACAGTTCGCTTTCGAAAAGTGTTTCCGTAATGGCTCCCATATCGACCGGGACCAATGTCTCCTTTTTCCGGTTGGAAAGCATGTGGATTTCGCGGGCCAGCATCTCTTTACCGGTTCCGTTTTCACCGGTTACCAATATGTTGGCGTCTGTCCGGGCGACTTTTTCGATCAGGGAACGGAGTTGCTGCATGGCGTTGCTTTCTCCCCAGAACATTCCGCTTTCTTTGGAGACGACGAGTTTGTCCGTGTCGATCGCAATGCCTTTACGGTTGGTTGTCCGGATATTATAGGCCGTTTTCAAAGTTTCCAGCAGTTTGGCGTTGTCCCAGGGCTTGACTACGAAATCGGTCGCCCCTTCCTTGATTCCCCGTACGGCAAGGTCGATGTCCGCGTATGCCGTGAACAGAACGACCTGTATCGAAGCATCTTCCTTTTTTATTTCCGAGAGCCAGAACAACCCTTCGTTGCCGGTGTTGATACCGGCGCTGAAATTCATATCCAGCAGGACCACATCTATGTTTTCGTCGTGTAGTGTGGCTTTTATCTTATTGGGAGTAGAGATTGTGATCACCTTCTCGAAGCAAGTGCCTAATAGCATCTGTACTGCGGTAAGTATTCCTTTGTTATCGTCTACTACCAGTATGGAACCTTGTTTTGTCATCTGTTTTTCTTGTATGTCTGTGTGCAAAGATAATTTGTTCTGCTGGAGTAACTGATGATTTAAAAGAAATTTTGTTGTTCTGATGATAGTCGTATCTTTGTTACCTATTAATTAAAACGTATAGACTATGAAAAAATAGGATCTTTATTGTCCAATTCTTTTACAGCATTGTCTAATTTTTGGACACTCGATAAAAAAGATGGTTTTTAAAATCTGTTGAAATTTAGTGTTTTAACTGTTTTGGCACGCTCTTTGCTTTTTATCAGGTAGAAAATAACATAGCAATGAAAAAGATCATATTTACAACGGTACTTTCTTTTGCCCTGGCAGCTTCGGTAATGGCGCAGGATAAAATATGGAGTTTGGACGAGTGCATGCGATATGCGGTGGAGAATAGTCCGAAGGTGAAGCAGCAGCTTTATATCAATAATACATATAAGGCCGAACATCAGTCCGCCATAGCCTCTTTTTTGCCTTCGATCAATACGCAAGTGGATGCGCAATACCGGTTCGGACGTTCTGTTGACCCGGAAACGAATACTTATGTAAACACTTCTACCTTTAATAACGGGTATGGGGCATACGCTTCCTTGCCGCTTTTCAAAGGTGGGCAGTTGATTAACCAATGGCGACTGGCAAATGTGAACCGTCACATGGGAAGAAATGATTTGCAGAAGCAGAAAGATGATTTGGCAATCAGCATAATGGATGCCTTCATTACGGTTGTTTATTATCAGGGACTGGTGAAGATGTGTTCCGAAAAATTGGAAGACAGCCAGCGTCTTTTATACAAAACACGCCGCCAGGAAGAATTGGGTTTGAAAGGAAAGGCAGACGTTGCCCAGATCGAATCGCAGGTAGCCGGTGACGATTACAATCTGACACATCAGCAGAACCTTTATAATACGGCGATGATGACTTTAAAGAACGCGATGAACTATCCGTCGGATCTGGCCCTCGATGTCGATACGGTTGTTCCTCCCGTACGGCATATATTGGCCGAGGAATCAGTCAGTGCCATTCAGGATTATGCTATGGCAAACAATCCGACCGCTTTACAGGCAGCCTTTCAGTTGAAGACCAGTAAGATGAACTACCTGATAGCAAAAGGCGGATTGCTTCCGTCTCTTTCAATGCAGGTCGGTATCAGCACCAGTTATTTCGAGAACCTGAAATCGGAAAACGCTCCTGCCGCCTTTAAAAACCAGTTTAAGAATAATCGCGGGGAATATATTTATTTTAGCTTCAGCTTCCCTCTGTTTGACGGCTTGTCTCGGGTTACCAATATGCGTCGTGCCCGCAACAATGTCCGGATCGCGTATGAAAAGCAGACCGAAACGCTTCGTCAATTGCAGAAAGAAGTAGAGCAAGCCGTTCTCGATCGGGAGGGCTATGCTAAAGAAACGATACAGATGGAGAAGAAGGTAAAGGCCGATGCTTTGGCTTATCAGGTTACTTTGCGTAAATTTGAGGAAGGGTTGATGAGTCCGCTCGATGTGCAGACAAACGCGACGACTTTGTTGAACTCGAAAGCTGATCTTTTACAGAGGCGTTTGTTGTACACAATGAAATGCCGCCAGGTTGATTATTATAAAGGGCAACCGTTAATCGCAGAATAAAAGGATAAAATGGATCATTCAATAAGTAAATAATAAAAAAACATACAATCATGGATATACAGTTAGAAAAAAAGAAAGGTCTTCAAAAGAAGCATATTCCTTATGTAGCAGGTGGTGCTTTTTTCCTGGTTTTAGTAGGATGGATCGTTTTCGGTGATCATGCTTCGACGTTGAAAGTGGATGCTCGTGGGGTCAATATCGGGAATGTGACGAAAGAGCAGTTTAACGATTTTGTTCGTGTGAACGGCCAGGTACAGCCCATTACGGTTGTGCAGCTCAGCCCGGAAGAGGGCGGTATCGTACAGGAAAAAGTAGTGGAAGAAGGGGCGCAGGTGAAAAAAGGGGATGTGATCATCCGTCTTTCCAATTCAAACCTTGACTTGCAGATCCTGGACGCCGAAGCGCAGTTGGCTGAAAAGCAGAACTTCCTTCGTAATACGCAGGTGGCGATGGAGCAGGATAAATTGAACAATCAGTTGGAAAAAGCGCAGTTGGATGTCGATATGACACGCTACCGCCGTGCTTATAACCAGCAGAAAAAGTTGTATGAGGAAAACCTGATTGCAAAAGAAGAATTCCTGAAAGCAAAAGAAGACTTTGAGTTGGCAAGTAAGAAATATGATCTGGTCGTGGAACGTTTGCGTCAGGACTCGATCTCTCGTACGATCCAGATGGACGAAATGGAAACCAGTTTGTCCAACATGCGTAAAAACATCGCTTTGGTGCATGAACGCAAGGAGCATTTGAATGTCCGTTCGCAGATCGACGGTGAATTGGGATTGCTGGATGTCGTATTGGGGCAGAATGTTTCCGCCGGACAGAAGATCGGGCAGATAAACGACTTGTCGGACTATAAGATCGAAGCTTTGATCGACGAACATTATATCGACCGCGTGAAAAAGGGATTATCCGCAACATTCGAGCGCCAGGGTTCGGATTTTGAATTGAACGTACGCAAGGTCTATCCGGAAGTGCGTGACGGTAAGTTCCGTACGGATTTCGTCTTCACCGGAGAACGTCCGGATAATATCCGTAGCGGACAGACCTATTACATTAACCTTGAACTCGGGCAGCCGACGGAAAGCATCATTATCCCGCGCGGAACCTTCTTCCAGAGCACAGGCGGCAGTTGGATATTCGTCCTTGACAAAGACGGCAAGAAAGCATATCGCCGCAAGATCAAGATCGGCCGCCAGAACCCGCAATATTATGAAGTTATCGATGGCCTCGAAGCCGGCGAGAAGGTAATCGTTTCCAGCTATGAAAGCTATAAGGACAACGAGGTGCTGGTACTGGAATAATTTGAATGCAAATTTGTAATAAAAAGTTAGCGATAAAAAGTGATGATAAAATGGAGGAGTGGTTAGTAACCGGGGCAACCGCTCCAAAATCATAAAGCATCCATCTGTTTTCGCCACCGATACGGACTAATCATATAATGTTTTTGCAAAAACAACTATCATACTATCATATTCACTTGTATATTATTTTAAACCAATGTGTTATGGCATGATAGTTGCCGTTTTGACCTATCATTCACCTGTCATAACCATCATGGTGAAAAACGATAACATGCTGTGTATCAATTATACGACAAAAACAGAGACCGTCCGGGAACAGGTGCAAAACATGTTAAAACAGCTTCTTTTTTCATCAAGACAGGCTTTTCTTTTGTCAAAAACGGCTTGCAGAGCTGCTTGAGACCCGGGCGCGGGAGAGGTGCGGACCCGGGTCTGCGCCGATGTTTATCCGACATGTTGTATGCGCTTTTATGCCTTGTTTTTGCATTTTTTTCGGCGATGGCTATTTTTTGTAAAATAAAAATCAAATTATCAATTGAGTAAAGGATTTTGCATATCCTTTGCGGAAATCTTCTATAATCTCTTTCATGACTTCGGCTGCCGTCTGTGTTTCCCGGAATAAGGATGCGACTTGTCCGATCTCTAATTCGCCTTCCTCCAGGTCGCCTTCGAAAATGCCTTTTTTGGCGCGGCCTTTTCCTAACAGTCCTTTCATTTCCTCGGCGGACGCGCCACGGGCTTCGGCCTCTTCGACGGCAGTTGTGAAACCTCCTTTTACTAAGCGGGTGGGAGAGAGTTTCTTCAACAAGAGCTTTGTGTCGCCTTCGTTCAGGTTGAGGCACAATTGCTTGAAGTTCTCATGTGCGGAACTTTCTTTCGTCAGGGCGAAACGCGTACCGATCTGGACTCCTTCGGCTCCGAGAGCGAAAGTAGCCAACATGGCGCTACCTGTTCCAATCCCTCCGGCTGCCATTAGCGGGAGAGAGGTGGCGCGGCGTACGGCAGGGATCAGGCAAAGAGTCGTTGTCTCTTCGCGGCCGTTATGCCCGCCGGCTTCAAAACCTTCGGCGACTACGGCGTCAACGCCGGCTTGTTCACATTTGACGGCGAACTTGGAACTGCTGACGACATGGGCGACTTTCATTCCGTGTTCTTTCAGAAATCCTGTCCATGTTTTAGGGTTGCCGGCAGAGGTGAAAACGATCTTTACACCTTCTTCTATCAGTATGTTCATCAGAGTATCGATCTCCGGGTACATCAAAGGGACATTTACGCCAAAAGGTTTGCCGGTGGCAGCCTGGCATTTGCGGATATGTTCGCGTAAAACGTCCGGATGCATGGAGCCTGCACCGATCAATCCGAGGCCGCCTGCATTGCTGACCGCCGAAGCGAGCCGCCAACCGCTGCACCAAACCATTCCGCCTTGTATTATCGGGTATTGAATACCGAAAAGTTGACAAATTCTATTCATATTTATCTTCTATTTAGTTCGTGTAAATTGCAATATTAGTAAAATATACGGCTTATTTTCATCAACTATAGCTATATTTGCGACTTATCACAAGTTTTAAGTAAAGGTTATTATTCCCTTTAATAGTTATAAATTTATGAACAAGGTACTTATGGCTGCCGGCTTGGCAGTTGTTTTAGGAGCATGTAACTCATCAAAGAAAAGCGATGTGGCTGACACTTCTTCCGTGAATCCTTTCTTTATTGAGTACACGACACCGTTCGGTGTCCCTCCTTTTGAACAAATCAGAGTAGAACATTACAAACCTGCCTTCTTGAAAGGCATGAAGGAACAAACGGCGGAAATAGAAGCGATCGTAAACAATCCCGATGAAGCTACTTTCGAGAATACGATCGTCGCATTGGACCGTAGCGGGGAGCTGCTCACAAAAGTTGCTTATGCTTTCAGTGGGCAGGCAAGCGTCAACACGAATGACGAAATCCAAGCACTTGAACAGGAATTGTCTCCGTTGCTTTCCAAACACTCGGACGATATCAGCCTGAATCCGAAACTTTTTGCCCGTGTAAAATCAGTATATGAGAATCAGGCAAAGTTGAACCTGGACAAGGAACAGAAGAAGTTGCTCGAAGAAACCTACAAAGGGTTCGTCCGTGATGGTGCTAACCTGGATGCGGGCAAACAGGCGGAACTTCGTAAACTGAATGAACAGATTTCCATGCTGGAACTGACGTTTGGGCAGAATTCGCTGAAAGAAACGAATGCTTTCCAGTTGGTTGTCGATAAGAAGGAAGACCTTTCCGGCCTGCCCGAAACTTTGATTGCGGCTGCGGCCGCTACGGCCAAGGATGCCGGGATGGAGGGAAAGTGGGTTTTCACGTTACATAATCCGAGTGTGATGCCTTTTCTGCAATATGCCGACAATCGTGCCTTGCGTGAGAAAATCTATAATGCCTATGTTTGTCGCGGTAACAACAACAACGCAAACGACAATAAGGACGTGATCAAAAAGTTGGTTGCCGCCCGTTTGGAAAAGGCTAAATTGTTGGGTTATGAAGACTTTGCCGCATACGTGTTGGAAGAAAACATGGCAAAGGACGAAAAGAACGTCTACGATTTGTTGAACAAGATCTGGGTTCCGGCACTTGCCAAGGCCAAAGAAGAACTGGCGGATATTAATGCTGAGATCAAGAAAGAAGGCGGCGATTTTGAAGCGGAAGCTTGGGACTGGCGCTACTATTTCGAAAAGGCCAAGAAAGCCAAGTTCGATCTGGATGAGAATGAAGTCCGCCCGTACTTGGAGCTGAATAATGTTCGGGAGGGGGCTTTCTATGTGGCAAACAAACTGTACGGCATTACGTTTATCCCGTTGCAGAACATGCCGCTTCCCGATCCGGATGCGCAGGTTTTCGAATGCAAGGATAAGGACGGTACGTCTTTGGGCGTGCTTTATATGGACTTCTTTACCCGTCCGGGAAAGGGCGGTGGTGCTTGGTGCGGCGGTTATCGCGACCAGGCATATCAGAATGGCAAACGCGTGGCTCCGGTTGTAACGACTGTATTCAATTTCAGTAAGCCGGCTGACGGACAACCTGCCCTGTTGAGTGCCGACGAAGCTGAAACGGTCTTTCATGAGTTCGGGCATGCCTTGAACGGATTGTTTGCTGATGTTCATTATAATGGTGTTTCCGGTGTTCCCCGTGATTTCGTAGAGCTTCCTTCGCAAGTGATGGAGCACTGGGTGTTTGAACCGGAAGTATTGAAAGTCTATGCCAAACATCATGAAACAGGCGAGGTGATCCCGCAGGCTATTGTCGATAAGATGGTCAAGAGCGGTAAATACGGACAGGGATTTGCAACAACCGAATATGTCGCTGCATCTTTATTGGATATGGATTATCATGTATTGAAGGAGGTTACTGCCGGTTTCGATGTCGAATCGTTCGAAGCAAAAGTGATGGGTGGCCGCGGCTTGATCCGCCAGATTCCGCCTCGGTATCGTTCGACCTATTTCGGGCATACGATGGAAGGTGGTTACACAGCCGGTTATTACAGCTATATTTGGGCAGAAGTGCTGGATTGCGACGCATTCGAAGCCTTCAAGGAAACTGGCGACATCTTCAATCCTGAAGTGGCCGGCAAGTTCCGTTCCTATGTCCTGTCGCCGGGTGGCATTGATGAAGGCATGGTCATGTATAAAAACTTCCGTGGCAAGGAGCCGAGTATCGCCCCGTTACTCCGGAATCGGGGTTTGAAATAAGAATAATATTTTATTTGACGAAAGGGGCTGTGTCGTGATCAATTACGAAGCAGCCCCTTTTTGGGATCAAGCCAAAAGTAACATGCCCCTTCCTTTTTTATCCTGCTCCGGGGAGGGGGTTATTGTATAATATCGTTTCGTTAACAACAAAACACATTCTTTGGGAATAGCTGTAAATTCCGGTTCTACATCGAAAAAAAAGGGCTTTCTACCATGAGGTGCGCGGTTTTTCACAATGAAGACGGTCACCATCGCCGTGAGTTGCCGGGATCATAGACAATGAAGACGGTCACCATGGTAACGAAGACGGTCTTCACAGCGATGAAGACCGTCTTCATGACGGCAAAGGGGCAAATCTCTTTTGAGATATTCAGGACTGCGGCAACATTTGTTTGCTATAGGCGATTCTCCGGGAGTTCAGTTTTTCCATAATGTCAGGATTTTTTGCTTTCCGATAACAAAAGGATCTTGTTTTTTGATTTCCTGCCGTGCCCGTTTTGTCGGTTGCTTATTAATTCCGGTCTGAAAGAGGAAAATGTCAGACACGGATCGTCCCGGGTTTCATTCCAAATAAAAAAACGTCCCAATAAGGGGTTATTGTTTGTTCTGCTACATAACGAAAGGGGATATGTGCAATTTGACATACCTTCTTTGTTTTGTGGGTATTGAAGGGGGTATTGAACCTGTGTCGGTCGAGGCTTTGATATCTGTCTGACTAAAAAATGTTAAAGGAAACGAGATCGAAAGATATTACCTATTTTTGTAGTGATTATGAGAATAGCTATTTATTCATATTAAACCAAGAAAAAGAATGAAGAGAACATTTATTGCTGCCGGCCTGGCCGTTGTGTTGAGTGCATGCGGTTCATCCGACAAGAACGACAAAACAACAGGAAACCCTTTTCTGACAGAGTTCACCACTCCGTTTGGCGTCCCTCCGTTTGATAAGATCACGTTGGCCGATTACAAGCCTGCCTTCTTGCAAGGTATGGAAGAACAGAAGCGGGAGATCGAAGCGATTGTAAATCAACGTTCCATACCTGATTTTGAAAACACGATTGCCGCGCTCGACCAGAGCGGAAAGTTGCTAAAAAGAGTAAGCACGGTCTTTTACGGCCAGAACAGCGTCAATACGAATGACGAAATGCAAGCGTTAAGTCGTGAACTCTCTCCGTTGTTGTCCAAGCACGGTGACGATATAAGCTTGAATCCGGCTCTTTTTGCCCGTGTGAAGGAGGTTTATGATAATCAGGCCAAGTTCAATCTGGATAAGGAACAGAAGAAATTGCTGGAAGAAACATATAAGGATTTTGTCCGTGGAGGAGCCAATCTGCCTGCCAAGAAACAGGAAAAGCTGCGTGAACTGAACAGTGCTATTTCCATGCTTCAGCTTACTTTTGGCCAGAACATGTTGAAGGAAACAAATGATTTCCAATTGGTGATCGATAAGAAAGAAGATCTGTCCGGCCTGCCCGAAAGCCTAATTGCGAATGCGGCCAAAGCGGCCAAAGTTGCCGGGATGGAGGGAAAATGGCTTTTCACGTTGCATAATCCGAGTGTGATGCCTTTCCTGCAATATGCAGACAACCGTGCTTTGCGTGAGAAAATCTTCAACGGCTATATCAACCGGGGCAATAACGGCAATGAGGCCGACAATAAAAAAGTCGTCCTTGATCTGGTCACCCTGCGTCTCGAAAAAGCGAAACTGATGGGATATGACGATTATGCCTCTTTCGTCTTGGAAGACCGTATGGCGAAATCTTCGGATAAAGTGTATGCTTTACTGAATGAAGTCTGGACGCCAGCTCTTGCGAAAGCCAAAGAGGAACTGGCCGATATCAATGCCGAAATCAAAAAAGAAGGCGGCGATTTCGAAGCGGAAGGATGGGACTGGCGCTATTATTTTGAAAAAGCGAAGAAGGCGAAGTTCGACCTGGACGAGAACCAGGTGCGTCCTTACCTGAAACTGGATAATGTGCGTGACGGCGCTTTCTATGTCGCCAATAAATTGTATGGTATCACTTTCACACCGGTTCGGAATATTCCGTTGCCTCATCCGGAAGCCCAGGCTTTCGAATGTAAGGATAAAGACGGTACGCACTTGGGAATCTTGTATTTCGACTTTTTCCCGCGTGCAAGCAAGAGAGGCGGTGCTTGGTGCGGAACTTATCGTTCACAGACTTACAAGGATGGCGAGCGGCTGGCTCCGGTTGTCACGATCGTGTGCAACTTTTCCCAGCCGGCGGAAGGGCAACCTGCCTTGTTGAGTGCCGATGAAGCGGGGACGTTGTTCCATGAGTTTGGGCATGGCCTGCATAACCTCTTCAAGGACGTCCATTATTACGGAGTTTCGGGTGTGCCTCGTGACTTTGTTGAGCTGCCGTCCCAGATCATGGAACATTGGGTGTTCGAACCGGAGGTCCTGAAAGTATATGCCAAACATTATCAGACGGGCGAAGTCATTCCGGCTGCCCTGATCGAGAAACTGGATAAGAGCGGCAAATACGGACAGGGTTTTGCTACGACCGAATATCTGGCTGCTTCCTTGCTCGACATGGATTTCCATATCCTGAAAGATGTGCATGATGGTGCGGATGTCATGATGTTTGAAAATGCGGTGTTGGGTGACCGGGGCTTGTTGGAACAAATTCCTCCCCGTTATCGGACGACTTATTTCAATCATACAATGGGTGGCGGCTATACGGCCGGCTACTACAGTTATATTTGGGCGGAAGTGCTGGATGCCGATGCTTACGAGGCATTCCAGGAAACCGGTGATATCTTCAATCCCGAAATGGCTGCTAAATTCCGGACCTATGTCTTGACACCGGGTGGGATCGATGATGCAATGGATATGTATAAAAATTTCCGCGGCAAAGAACCGAATACGGAACCTTTATTGAAAAATAGAGGTCTAAAATGATCCTATCTTGATAGACAGGATCAAATAAAGAAGAAAAGGGGGTATCAAAGTCTGATACCCCCTTTTCTTCTTTATTTGATCCAGGGTTTATTTTATAGTTACAATCAACGGCTCTTTGAGGTTTTGTGCGAATTTCTGCACATACTCGAACCATTTGCCGGAATTTTCAAATCCCCATTTGCTCCAACCTGCACCACTGTAATAGGTATAGCTGCTTCCGGGATTGTAGGTGCTGTAGGCCAAAACATGGCCGTCTGCGCCGCGTTCCGCTTTTTCTTTGTCAGAGAATACAACAGCTTTGGCATCGTTGACCTTTTCCGGGAATATGGCTGCTATATAGATTTGTCCGTTTGTGGGATCAACGGGGTCGGCGTATGCAATGTAACCTTTCGCGGCGTCGACCTGATAATCTTTGCTTGGCTCGTGTAAAACGATACCGGTCACAACCGGAGTGGCTTCGGTCAGGTTGTCGTAGATAATGGTATATTTGTTCATCTGGGAACCTGCATCGAGAGTAATTACACGAGTTTCAATTACATTATTGTTATCTTTCACGGTTAACGGATTGTAAACTAACTTTACCGTGAAACGCAACGGACCGTTGTCCAGAATCCGGAAGTCTTTGTAGCAATACGGATAAACGATGGAATCGTTTGCCAGTAGGGCGGAGGTTCCGGCGCCTAATGTCGGGCCTACCTTATAGTAATCCAATCCGTTGCCATGGTCGATATGATAAGAAACTGATTCGGCTAACTGCTGTGCCGCTGTTGGATCGGTCTTGCGCAGTTCTGTAATTTTAGCTCTTGTCTCCGGGTCCAGTTCGGTTTTGTAACGCATGTCGACGATCGGTTCGGAGACACATTTTACCCAGATGTCGCAACCATAGGCTTTCTCGCCGGTTGCCTGCAAAGCCGGACCATAGGTGCGGAAGGCAATACGGTCGTTTTCCCAAGCAACATCGTCCACACGTTCGGGATATTGTTTACCACAGGCAATCGTTTTAAATTCTTCGGGTGTTCCGGGTGTGATTTTGTATGTTATGTTTTCCCCGGCTTTGACGGAAACGGGGAAAATGATCTTGTTGTCATACGTTAGCTGATAAGGAATTTGCGAGCCGGTGTTGTCTGAAATGATGAATGTCTCACCCTTTAGTCTGGCAACAGCGTCTGAAGTGATTTCGGTAATTTCGTTCATGCGGTCCGTGGCAGACGGATTACTGATGGTTATTTCAACCATTTTTTCTTGCGTGCAAGCAAATGCGGAGGTCGCTAACAATAAGCTGAAAATCTTTTTCATAAATTTATTTATGTGTTTTTTTATGTATTTATTTTTTTTGCGGGTAACGGACGATCTCGAACGGTATTCGAATGGAAACACCCCGTTTCATTAGATCCGATAGGTTCGGGAACATGCGTTTCTTGAATGATTCCCAATTGCGGTGTTCCATTTGTGTCCATCCGGCTTCTGCAAGTGCCAGACCACGAGGGTACGTCATGTAGGTGACACGGTTGATGTCTGGCATCGCTTCTGCCCATAATGTTCCGTTGACACCTGCAATATGAGCCTGTTGACCGGCGGGCAGACCGTAGCCCGGATCGAACTGGTACGTCGTTTCCAGCGTAGTGATAGGCATCCCCCAGTTGTTGAACTCCGGAAAATCGTTTTTATATTGCGGATAATCGAGGTATGTGTATTCTCCCGGTGCCATAATTAGCGTATTTCCGTGATGTGCGGTCAGTTTTGTGCATAACGGTGTCAAGCCGTGGCGCCAGGATATCAGGACTACGTCTTTTGGGTAGTCGAACAGATATTCGTGTGCCGGCATGCGAATATTGTCCAGTTCACACCATAACATTGGTTTTTTACCGTTTTCACGTACGACAGGCAGAATTTTACCGAAAAAGTAGTTCATCAACTCGGTTGGCTTCGTATAACCCAACTGCTTCATAAGTGATTGACAGTATTCACATTTGCCCCAGTTTGCATCGATGATCGCTTCGTCTCCCCCCAAATGGATATAGGGAGCGGGGAAGATGGAGGCTACTTCTGCGAGTATATCCTTATATAAGGAATATACTTTGTCATTGTTGGCACAAAGCATCAAGTTTACAGTTTCGCCGACAATCTTGGAAACGGTATCGGTATGGCTGCAACCTAATTCGGGATAAGCAGCCAGTACTGCTACCGTATGTCCGGGAATATCCAACTCCGGAATAATCTGGATATTCCGTTCGGCTGCATAATGCACTAAGTCTTTTAATTCTTCTTGCGTATAAAATTCTCCTTTTTCTGTTAGCCGGGGATGTTTCTTTATTTCGATACGCCAACCTTGGTCGTCTGTTAGGTGTAGTTGCAATACATTATATTTATATCGTACCATCTGGTCGATATAGAATTTCACATCTTCGGCAGGCAGGAAATGACGGGCCGGGTCCAACATCAATGAGCGGTAACCGAAACGGGGTTGATCGTCGATTTCGATCGGCGCGATCTTTCCCGATAAGGTCCGGCATACATCTCCCAGCAGGATCTGGTCCAGCGTCATTAGCCCGTATAAGATAGCACCCTGTGTCGCTCCTTTTATGGTAACAGCCCGTTCGGATACGGATAGCCGGTAATGTTCGTCTCCCTCTATCGATGGGTCCAGTATAAGGCGGATGACGGAGCTGCTGGTTCCGGTTGAGGATAGGACAGGCGTTTTACTTGTTCTTTCCTGCAGGATATCTTTTAGCTCTGCAATGCAAAAGGCATCTTCCGGCAGATTTGTCTGTATGGTCGTCTTATCACTTATGACGAAATCATTCTTACTTTCGATTTGTTTGATCTGATTCGGCATGGGAATTAATGCCGACAAATTATTCTGTGCCGACAAACATCCGGCAAACATAAACAGGCATGTGAAGAGTTTGTACTTTTTCATGGATTCATTTTTGACATTTCCAAGATGCAAAAGTATAAAAATAAAGCAGGGTATAGTCTTTAGAGCCTGTTTAAATTTTGTTCAAAAAGTTTATTTCAGCTTCTTTTGAGTTTCTTTCCGGTCTGTTTTTCTCTTCTTATTCGTCACATGGCCCGCTATGCTCCTTATAAAAACATCCTCAAAAAGAATTCTCAAAAGAATGATGAACAAAATTTAAACAGGCTCTTAGTATTTGTAAAAAAAATGAATTAATTGGTTTATTTGATATATTCTTGACTGCCGAAGGATCATCTTACGGAAAAATTTATATCTTAGAGGCATAATCATTAAAACGAAAGATCATGGGAACAAAGAAGAATTTTGTGCTTGACACGAATGTCATACTGCACGATTACAAATGTATTGAGAACTTTCAGGAGAATGATATTTATCTTCCGATCGTTGTGTTGGAAGAGTTGGACAAGTTTAAAAAGGGAAGCAACCAGATCAACTACAACGCCCGGGAGTTTGTACGTGAGTTGGATATGTTGACTAGTAATGATCTCTTTTTAAAAGGAGCTTCACTTGGACTGGGCAAAGGTTTTTTGCATGTGGTTACTGGTGACAAATACCAGGAAAAGATTTACCAGTCGTTTCCGGAAAAGACCGCCGACCATCGTATCTTGTCATGTGCATTATCGGTTGCCGAGGCGGAAAAAGACCGAAAAGTAAAGACGATCCTGGTTACAAAGGATGTGAACTTGCGTATGAAAGCGCGTTCGTTGGGTATCGAAGTGGAGGATTATATAACCGATAAGGTCGTCAACGTAGATGTTTTCGAACGGGCACAAGAAACTTACGAGAATATCGCCCCGGATCTGATCGACCAGATATATGCTTCGTCTGACGGTATCAATGCCGACCTGTTCGATATCAAGCCGAAACTGGAGCCAAACGAATGTTTTATCTTAAAGAGTGTGCGTAATTCTGTCTTGACACGTTATAATCCGTTTACCAATAAATTCAGAAAAGTAGAGAAAGGTAGTAATTATGGCATCCAGCCTCGTAATGCGGAACAGAGTTTTGCTTTTGAAGTGTTGAATGATCCGGACGTGAAACTTATCGGGCTGACAGGAAAAGCCGGGACCGGAAAAACCTTGCTGGCTTTGGCTTCGGCTTTGAAGCAGGCGAATGTTTATAAACAGATTTTGCTGGCACGGCCTATCGTCGCTTTGGCAAATAAGGATCTGGGTTTTCTGCCTGGTGATGAGAAGCAGAAGGTGGCTCCTTACATGCAGCCTTTGTTTGATAACCTGAATGTGATTAAGGGACAGTTTGCACCCGGTAGTTCGGATGTCCGTAAGATAGATGATTTACAAAAGAACGGGCAACTCGTGATCGAAGCCTTGGCATTTATCCGCGGGCGAAGTCTTTCGGATACTTTCTGCATCATTGATGAAGCGCAGAACCTGACTCCGCATGAGATCAAGACGATTATTACCCGTGCAGGCGAGGGAACTAAAATGGTATTTACCGGAGATATCCAGCAGATCGATTCTCCTTATCTGGATGCGCAGAGCAATGGCCTTGCTTATATGGTCGATAAGATGAAAGGGCAGGAACTGTTTGCCCACATTAATCTGATCAAAGGCGAACGTAGTCAGTTGTCCGAATTAGCTTCCGATTTGCTTTGAAAGAACGGGGCCGTGTGTAAACTTGCCAAAAATGACAGGTATTCTGTCATTTTTGTAATATAGTACTGGGATTAAAGTCATATTTTTGTTCTTAAATTCTTAATTTCGTAATATTGTGATGATTTTGTTTAAGACGAAGACTTTCTCTTCCCTGTTGTTGGCTTGTACCTGCTCGATGGCAGGAATGGCGCAAGTGAGCAGTGACTCTCCTGTGAGGCAAGTAAAAATATCCGGTTATGTAGGAGGGCGAATCGCAGATTGTATCGAACATCGTGTGAAAGTACAGGATGTGGATCATTTGATCGAACCGTTTCGTCACCAGAATGAAAAGTCGCGTTGGCAAAGTGAGTTCTGGGGGAAATGGATACAGGGTGCGATCGCTTCTTATCGTTATAATCGGGACCAGGAATTGTACCGGATCATAAAAGATGCGGCTGAATCGCTTATGGCAACCCAACAGCCGAATGGTTATATCGGGAATTATGCACCGGAATACCAGTTGCAGCAATGGGATGTCTGGGGACGTAAATATACTTCGTTGGGATTGATTGCCTGGTATGATCTGTCGGGAGACAAGGATGCACTGGAGGCAGCTTGTAAAGTTGTCGACCATCTGATGACACAGGTCGGCCCCGGAAAGGTGGATATTGTTTCGACTGGCAATTATATTGGTATGCCAAGTTCATCTATCCTCGAACCGGTAATGTATTTGTACAACCGGACAAAAGAGGAACGTTATCTTGACTTTGCCAAATACATTGTCGGACAGTGGGAGACACCCGGTGGTCCGCAACTGATCAGCAAGGCAATAGCCGAAGTGCCCGTAGCGAACCGTTTTCCTCATCCGGAAACTTGGTTTTCCAGGGAGAACGGACAAAAAGCTTATGAAATGATGTCTTGTTATGAAGGTTTGCTGGAACTGTATAAGGTGACGGGCAATGCTCTCTATCTTTCTGTTGTGGAAAAGACGGTCGGGCATATCGTACGTGAGGAAATCAATGTGGCCGGATCGGGCAGCGCCTTTGAATGTTGGTATGGCGGGACGGAACGACAGACACAACCTACTTACCACACGATGGAAACTTGCGTGACCTTTACTTGGATGCAGCTTTGTAACCGTTTGTTGCAGATGACTGGCAATTCCCTGTATGCCGATTATATGGAGACGGCTATTTATAATGCATTGATGGCTTCATTGAAAGCGGATGCTTCACAGATAGCCAAATACAGTCCGCTGGAAGGTTGGCGTCATGAAGGAGAAGAGCAATGTGACATGCACATCAACTGTTGCAATGCGAACGGTCCACGTGCTTTTGCCATGATCCCTCAGTTTGCCTATCAGGTACAGGACGATTGTATCCGGGTGAATTTTTATGCTCCCTCAGAAGCGGAGTTGATGTTGCCAGGCAAGAAATCGGTCCGGTTGAAGCAAACGACCGAATATCCGGCAACTGATCAGATCGAGATAGAGGTCGATCCGGCGAAAGAGACGGCTTTCACCATTGCTTTGCGTATACCGGCATGGAGCGAGATCGCGATGGTATCCGTGAATGGACAACCGCAGGACGGTGTTCTTCAGGGCGCTTACTTGCCGGTGAACCGAAAATGGAAGAAGGGTGACCGGATCACTGTCAAGCTCGATTTGCGTGCTCGTTTGGTTGAAAGGAATCAGGCACAAGCCATTGTGCGTGGGCCGCTTGTCTTGGCTCGTGACAGTCGTTTTGGGGATGGTTTTGTCGATGAGACATCTGTTATCGTCAGTAAAGACGGGTATGTGGAATTGACGCCTGTGAAGGCTCCTTCTTTTGCTTGGTTGGCCTTCACTGCGCCGATGGTATTGGGTACGGATTTGGAAAGTAACCGGACGCCGAAGCAGATCCACTTCTGCGATTTTGCTTCGGCCGGAAATACCTGGGATAAGACGCAGCGTTACCGGGTATGGTTGCCGAAGACCTTGAATGTGATGCATTCACCTTATAAACCATACAACCGGTAAACGAAGATATTTTATATTTTCTTGGAGCCTGTTTGAATTTTGTTCAAAAAGAACGCTTAAAAGAATGCTGAACAAAATCTAAACAGGCTCTTAAATCAAATGATTTATCGCCATATATTTCCAGAGTGGGGCGGCATGGAGTGCTTGTTTGATTCGGTCGTTCAGAAGTAATTCTTTTACTTCATCGAGAGTCAGGAGATGGACGCTCAGGTCTTCTGTCTCCTCAAGGTGTTGGACCGTGATCGGTTCGACCTCTGTGGCGAGATAGCAATAAGTCAGGTTGGTGTGGGTACTTGGATTGACGCCTATTACCATCAGCTCACTCCAATTCCCGTTGCCGTATCCGGTCTCTTCGAGCAATTCCCGCCGGGCGGAGACGAGTGGGGAAGCGTCTTCTTTTTCACAGACACCGGCGCAAAGTTCATAAGCTGTGATGCCCAAACCATGACGGTATTGGCTTACAAATACAAATTTTTGTTCTTTGGTGATTGCGATTACGTTGATCCATTCCGGATATTCGAATATATAATATTCGGGAATCCTGTTTCCGTTCGGCAATTTCACCTCTTCACGGCGTACGGTAAACCAAGGTCGGTTGGACAGGTATTCACTTTTTAGCACTTCCCATTTTCTGTTTTTCGGAGTTTCCATATAATATTTTATTGTTGTTGATTTGACTCATTTTGTATAATCGTTTCATCCATGTCTTGTGTCGGCAAATCATCATTTCATGATGAATATATAGATGAAACGGTTGCGTTTGTGATAAATTGCGTTTGTTTCGTATCTTTGTGGCTTTGAAAGAGAGGACTTGGATGAATAAAGATAATAATTTCGGCAGGCTTTTGCTGCTGTTACTGATTGCGTTTAGTATCTGTTTGGGACTTTATTACTTACCGGACCAACTGTTCGGAATGAAAATAAAAAAAGTTGATTTGTTTTCTGATCTCAGGGTAAAGCCTGAATCCTTGTATATGGATTCCTTGCGTATGCAACTGGAACAACCGGACACGATTGGGATGGTTTCAGGTACTGTACACGATTCGATCCTGAAAACGACAGGCATTGATTCTGTTGCCCTCGCGTTACGCGATTCGCTTTATACGATTATGTACGCAGATAAGGGAGCTGATTCGTTGGGAACACGTATTGAAGATTACTCTGTCGGCCATATCGGCTTGAAGCGGTTTTTTGCCGCTTTAAGAAATAGTAGGCAGGCTGGCCGACCAGTGCGAGTCGCTTTTTTGGGCGACTCGTTTATCGAAGGTGATATATTGGTGGCTGATTTCCGCTCGGGGATGCAAAGGCTATTTGGAGGGCGTGGAGTCGGTTTTGTTCCGGTTACATCGGTAGCAGCCAAGTTCCGTCCAACGATTGAACAAAAGGCGGAAGGCTGGACTACTTGGTCTATGTTGACAGATCGCCATCATCGGTATACGCTTTCCGGAATGACATTCGAACCGAAAGGAAAGAGGTCGTCCATTTCGGTCAAGACAACGGAACGCTATCCGGAACTGAAAACGGTTTCTTCCCTCAAGTTCTTGTATGAAAGGAATAGTTGTACCCGGATGGAGTTGGTTTGTAACGGTACACAGGATACGATTCGTGAAATTTTGGAACCGACATCCGGTATCACGCAATATGAACAAACGGGGACCTTTACGGAAGCTTTTTTCAACTTTGCCGATGCGGAAGGTTTACAGGCTCTCGGAGTTGCACTTGAAGATGATTCCGGGGTGATTGTGGACAATTATTCGTTGCGTGGTAATTCGGGCATGATCCTTTCGAGGTTGGACAGTACCCGTTGTCGGGAGTTGAACAAGATACGTCCGTATGCTCTGGTTGTTTTGCAGTACGGGCTGAATATTGTCAGCGACAGTGTTCTCGAGTATGGCTGGTACGTCAAGCGGATGGAAGAAACCGTACGCCATGTGCGTGTCTGTTTCCCTGATGCCGATATCTTGATGTTGGGAGTTTCAGACAGGAGCCGACAAGTGAACGGGATATTCGAAACGATGCCTGCCGTGTTGGCCTTGCTGCACGCACAACGGCAGGTCGCCCGCCGTTCGGGTATCGCTTTTTGGAATGTTTTCGGGGCGATGGGAGGAGAGAACAGCATGGTTCGATTTGTAGAGAACAATTGGGCCAGTAAGGATTATACGCATTTGAGTTTCAGGGGAGGAAAAGAAATTGCTTCTGCCTTGTTGAAAGCAATATTATTAGAAAAGGAGTTTTATGATGAAGCAGACAAAGTGGCTCGTTAGTCTATTGGCTTGCCAAGTTTTGATGGTTGTCAGTGTTGTCGATGCCAAAGAAAAACTTCCTGTATCTGCATTAAATGTGGAATTGTGTAGGGACCTTTTTTATCAGGATAAGGATAGTTCTTCGCTCATTCCGCGTCAGGGTCGGGAACTTGCCGGTTTAGATACGATACCGCTTCCTTCCTGTGCTTATTCGATCGGGAGAGAGGTCGATTCGATCTTGGTGTCCTCGTCATTGCAGCCTTTCTTTGTCGGTTTGGATTCACTCAGGGCGGGGAAGGATACCGTATTGTCGGTCGTTCATTTAGGAGACTCTCACATACAGGCGGGTTATTATACCGGTAAGGTAATGCGTCTTTTGCAGGCGCAGTTCGGAAATGCGGGACGCGGATGGATTGCTCCTTTCAAGTTAAGCAAGACGAATGAACCGGACGATTATTTCATCTCTTCTTCCGTCCGCGAATGGGTGGTGGGACGTTGTATCCAGGCGAGTAAAAAATGTCCTGTCGGAATCGGAGGGATTGGTATTCAGTCCGTTTCACCTTCCATCAATCTGGACGTCCGGATAGCGCCTAAGAACGGAGCCGGTTATTCTTTCAACCAAGTGATCTTTTACCGGGGGGAGAAATCCATGCCGATGTTGCCGGTTGGTCCGCTTAAGGATTCCGTACAAACATCCTTGGCCACGCTCCCGGCTGTCGCAGGTGTTTTAGCCGATACGTTCCGTATATCTTATCCGATAGATACGTTGTTGTTGCATAGTACCCGAAGGAAACAGGGTACGGACAAGTTGTTGCCGGCTTCCGCCTTTAAGAATGTTTATTACGGTTTCAGCTTGGCAAACGGTAATCCGGGCATCCTTTACCATTCGATTGGTGTTAACGGAGCGATGTATGTCAATTATACGGATGAAGCCTATATCCGCCAGGTGGCCTTGCTGAAACCTTCTTTACTGATTGTTTCAATGGGTACGAACGAAAGTTTCGGGCGTCGTTTCCGTCCGGAAGAATTCGGTGTGCAAGTACGTGCATTCGTTTCCTTGATCAAGAAATATATGCCGGAAACAGCTATTCTGCTCACCACTCCACCGGAATGCTATAAGCGGACTTATGTCAATAAAAAACGAACGTATGTCCGTAATGCGAATATACAGTTTGCCGCAAAGGCTATTGTGGAAGCGGCTCGTAAAGAGGGTGTGGCCTGCTGGGACCTGTTTGCCGCCACGGGAGGGAAGAGTTCTTGCATCAAATGGCATAAGGAGAAACTAATGGGGCGTGATCGTGTCCATTTCATAAAAGAAGGTTACCGTGAACAGGGAACTTTGTTGTACCGGGCGCTCATGCAGTCCTATAATAGGTTGAATGTTGAAAATTGAAAGTTTGAATAGACGATGGATGATTTTATGAATAGAATTGAGGAATATTGGTCTGGGTTTTCGTTTGAGAAATTAGGCGATATATTGACCTATCACCACAATACGCCGATATTGTTCAGCAGCGGATTGTTTTTCTTCCTTTTTATCGGTTTTCTGATTATTTATATGTCGCTTAGGAAACACTTGCTGACACGTATTATTTATGTAACGTTGTTTTCCATTTATTTCTATTATAAGAGCAGCGGATTGTTTTTCTTTCTTTTGCTATTTGTCGCGACATCCGACTATTGCATCGCGCGATGTATGGCCAAGACTGCGTCCCGGTGGGGGCGTAAGGCCTGGGTTATCCTAAGCTTGTGTGTAGATTTAGGGCTATTAGGATATTTCAAATACTTCAATTTTCTTCGCGAGAGCGTGGTTTCTGTCGCTCATGAATTAGGATACCAGATAGGGAATACTTCGTTGCAAAGCCTTACCTATCAACCTTTGGATATCTTTCTGCCGGTCGGCATTTCCTTTTTTACTTTTCAGACCATCAGCTATGTAATCGATGTGTACCGGAATAGGATAGAACCCCTCCGGCGTTGGATCGACTATGTTTTTTATGTATCCTTCTTCCCTCAGTTGGTGGCCGGTCCGATTGTACGGGCACGTGATTTCATCCCGCAGATTTACAAGATGCCGGTTGTTACACGGGTGGAGTTCGGGGAAGGGCTTTCCCTCGTCTTGTGTGGACTCTTCAAGAAAACGGTTATATCCGACTATATCAGTCTGAATTTCGTCGACCGCATATTCGATGCCCCTTTGCTCTATACGGGGATGGAAAATCTGTTGGGTGTGTATGGTTATGCCTTGCAGATCTATTGCGATTTCTCCGGCTATTCGGATATGGCGATCGGGATCGCATTGCTGTTGGGTTTCCGGTTTAATGTGAACTTCGATTCGCCTTACCAGTCGGCGACCATCACGGAATTCTGGCGACGCTGGCATATTTCGCTTTCTTCGTGGTTGAAAGACTATTTGTATATTTCGCTCGGAGGTAACCGGAAAGGGAAGATATGGACATACATCAACCTGTTGATAACGATGTTGCTGGGTGGTTTATGGCATGGTGCTTCCGTCAGCTTTATTCTTTGGGGGGCCTTGCATGGGGTTGCGCTGGTCGTTCATAAATCGATGATGAACCATTTTATAGGTTTCAAACCATTAGGATCGGAAATGAAACCTTGGAGAAGGGTGTTGGGTGTCCTGCTCACGTTTCATTTAGTATGTTTCGGCTGGATTTTGTTCCGTGCCGACTCGATGCAGACGGTAGGTGAAATGCTGACGCAGATTTTCACGAATTTCCATCTGGAGGTATTAACTCAGTTTGTGATGGGCTATAAAGGTGTGTTCGTTTTGATGGTGGTGGGTTATATCCTGCATTTCATGCCTAAATCGGCTGAAAAAGGGTTCCAGGCGTTTGTCACTCGTTCCCCCTTGCTTTTGCAGGCGATGATGCTGGTGATTGCGATTTTTGTTGTCGTGCAATTTAAGAGTGCCGGCGTACAACCGTTTATTTACTTTCAGTTCTAAAATGACAGGGGAAAGTATATGGGGAAACAGATGTCCGGGCCGGTGATCATAGACTGGCGATAGTTGCGTTGATTTTTCCGACATCCACCTTTTCCGTTTGTGTCAGGATAATCGTGCCGTCTTTTCCGGCAAGGAATACGCGAGGGATGGTGTTCCCGGCAAAAAGGGAGTAAACTTCCCGGTGTGGATCGGCGAAAAACTCCATATCGTATTGATGTTTTCGGAAATAGGTCGTTACTTCCTCTTCGGTTTCGTCGCGGGCGATCAGGAGCACACAGACGGAAGATTTGCTTTTGTATGTATTATATAAAGTGGAAATATCCGGCAATGCTTTCTGGCAGTCGGAACAGGTCGTGCTGAAAAAAATAACCAGGACGAATTTATTTTGGAAGTATTTATTTGACACCGTCCCGTTCGGATTGGAAATATTAAATTCGGGTAACGGGTCTCCTTCTTGCAAGGCAAAATCGTTGGTAGGCGGCAAGTCTTCGCGGATACAGGCGGTGAGGGATAACAGGCTGATTATGTAAAACAATAAATATTTCATGACCACAAAGATACGGCTCGATTGCCATACTTTGTGGCTTTTTGTATGGTTATTTGCATATTATCCTGTATATTTGTCCTTCGATTTCAAATATCGGAGAACAAAACAGTAAGAAATACATTTGGTCTTACAATATAAAAATATGGTGCGTGTGATGCGGTTTATACTGATCGGTACGCTGAATGCGTTAATTACAGTCTTGATTGTCTGGTTGATGATGGACAAGCTCGGGTGTAACTATATCGCTACCAATATCACCGCCTATGTGATTGCGCAGATCAATAATTTCTTTTGGAGCAAATATTGGATATTTTCTTCCCATACCGGCAAGTTCCGCCGCGAGATTCCCCTTTTTCTGATCGCTTTCGGGTGTGCTTACTGTGCCCAATTCTTTGCTTTGCTGATCATGGTGGAAATCTTCGACCTGAACGAATACCTCGCCCAGTTCCTCGGACTCTTCATTTATGGAGCTGTCAACTATGTGATGAACAAGAAAATCACTTTCCGATTGACAGTCGGCAATTGATGATTTGTGTGAAGTGCGTAGTTTAAATTGTATCGGATTGTTTTTGTTTCGAAAAGAAGGCTTCAGTGTGCCCTTTCCCTGAACTCCGACGGTGTCACCCCTTCTTTCTTCTTGAAGAAGGTGGAGAACTGCCCCGCATTCTCGAATTTGAGACTGTAGGCTATTTCCGAAATATTCAAGTTGCTGCTGGTAAGCAGTTCCTTAGCCTTCAGTAATTTTTGTTGCAATTGGTATTGGGTAGGCGATACACCTGTATATTCCTTGAACATACGGCGGAACCAAGAGTAGCCGAGTCCCAGACGGGAAGCTATTTCTTTTGGGGTTAGCGAATTTTCTGCCTGTTCTTTCATCAATATGCGGGCTTCGTTGATTTTATCCACTATGTAGGTATTTGTAAAGGAGTTGTTTCTCCTTTTATAATAGACCGTTCCCAATATATGAAGGACGATGCTCGAGATCATCTCTTGGTAGCCCGTCTTTTCTTGTGAGGCGAATTTCAGGATGTCTTCATACAACCCGACAATCGTTGCGCTGAGTCCGATATGCTGTAGTGGTTCTTCGCGAGTAAAAAATCGTTTTTCTACGCGTTTGTCGATATGGACACCGCGGAAACCGACCCAGTATTCGTCCCAGCCCGTCTCGCTGTCGGGATAGTAGCTGTGCCATTCTTCCGGAAAAAGCAGGATCATCGTGCCCGCGTTTATCTTTTGTATCTTGCAGGATTGTGAAGAGAAGTAGCCGCTTCCCTTTGTTATATAGACCAGTTGGTATTCGTTCAGGATTCGTCCGGTCTGCGGCTTGAAATTATAATTATCCGGATGCTTCGAAAGAGGATAGTTTCCTTTGGGGGGAATAAACTGGTAGCCGACGGTTGTGACGACAATTCCCCATTCTTCGTCTATCGCACTTATCGTCAGGTATCTTGATTGATCGTTCAATTGATTCTCCATTTCCTCTGTCAGATTTGAAAGGTTTAAAATCATTTTCAAAAGCAAAGATAGTAATTTGCCGTTTATTTTTGCAATCATAAATCGATCAATTTTGTTGTACCATGAAGAAATATAACTTTTTAGCTTTTGATATAGGAGCAACCAGCGGGCGAGCCGTGCTGGGAACTTTGGTTGGTGACAAATTTGAAATGCAGGAGCTTCACCGTTTTCCGAATGCGATCATGGAGTTGCATGGGAAATATTACTGGAACATATATCGGTTATATGATGCCTTGAAAGAAAGCCTTGCGATTTGTGCACGCCGAGGCGTGGTTCCGGACTCTATCGGGATCGATACCTGGGGCGTGGATTTCGGGTATCTGTCGAAAGACGGTACGCTTTTGGGGCTGCCGCGTGCGTATCGCGACCCTTATACGGATGGTGCGCCGGAAGCGTATTTCCAGCGTATTCCCCGGTCGGAAGTCTACCGGCTTACCGGCATACAAATCATGAATTTTAATAGTATTTTCCAGTTGTTCCGGGCTAAGCAAGAAGGCTTCGGGCCGTTGGAGGCTGCCGGAGAGATACTGTTTATGCCTGATCTGCTTTCTTTCCTGTTGACGGGCAAAAAGGTTTGCGAATATACGGATGCTTCCACTTCCGGACTGTTGAATCCGGTGACGAAGGAATTCGAAGCATCCTTGTTGGAAGCGGCAGGGGTAGCTCCCTCTATCACGCGTCCGGTAGTGATGCCGGGGACGGTAGTTGGGGAATTGACCGATGCGCTTGCACGGGAAACGGGGATCGGTAAAGTGCCGGTCATTGCGGTTGCCGGCCACGACACGGCTTCGGCTGTAGCGGCTGTTCCGGCGGCGGACCGGGAGTTTGCCTACCTTAGCAGCGGCACGTGGAGCCTTATGGGGATCGAAACGGAAGAGCCGATTATCTCGGAAGAATCTTTCCGGCATAACTTCACCAACGAAGGCGGCATAGACGGGACGACCCGTTTCCTGAAAAATATCACGGGGATGTGGTTGCTCGAACAGTGCCGGAAAGAGTGGGAGAAAGCCGGACGCGACTATTCCTATCCGGCAATAGTCAAGATGGCGGAACGGGCGACGCCTTTCCGTCGTTTTGTGAATCCCGATGATCCGCGTTTTGCCAATCCGCCGAGCATGACGGAGGCGATCGTGGCCTATTGCCGTGAGACGGGGCAACCCGAACCGGTTGAGGACGATGAGTTTATCCGCTGTATTTTTGAAAGCCTGGCATTCCGGTATAAGGAAGTGCTGGCGCTGTTATCCGAAATGGCTCCTTTCCCGATCCGTAAATTGCATGTGATCGGGGGAGGCTCGATGAATAATCTTCTCAATCAGTTTACGGCAAATGTAATTAACATGCCGGTTGTGGCAGGGCCTTCGGAGGCGACGGCAATCGGCAATTGTATGGTGCAGGCGAGGGCGGCAGGACTGGTAGCCGACCGCTGGGAGATGCGCCGTTTGATCAACTCTTTCCTTTCGCCGGCTGTCTTTCTGCCGGAAGGCTGTGGCGAGTGGAAAGAGGCTTTTAGGAAATATAAATCTGTAACCTCAAAAATATAAACCATGACAAAAGAAAACATTATCAGACAAGCGTATGAGGCAGCTGCTGAACGCTATGCAGCTGTCGGTGTGGATGCAAGGGATGCAATGGACAAATTGCAGAAGATTTCTCTTTCGATGCATTGCTGGCAGGCGGACGACGTGAGCGGTTTCGAGAACCAGGGAGGTTCGCTGACGGGCGGAATCCAGGTGACGGGCAACTATCCGGGACGTGCCCGCACGATCGACGAAGTTCGTGCCGATGTCTTGAAAGCGGCTTCGCTGATCGCCGGTAAACACCGTTTGAACCTGCATGAAATATATGGCGATTTCCAAGGCAGGAAGGTTGACCGTGACGAAGTGGAACCTGCTCATTTTGAGAGCTGGATGCAGTGGGCGAAAGAGAACGGGATGAAGTTGGATTTCAACAGCACTTCTTTCTCGCATCCGAAGAGCGGCGATTTGACGTTGGCGAATCCCGACGATGCGATCCGCAATTTCTGGATCGAACATACGAAACGCTGCCGCTGGATCAGCGAAGAGATGGGTAAATACCAGGATGATCCCTGTATCATGAACCTCTGGATTCATGACGGCAGCAAGGAAGTTCCCGCCAGCCGTCTCAAATACCGTCAGATACTGGAACAGTCGCTCGACGAGATTTTTGCAACGGAGTATAAGAACATGAAGGATTGTATCGAGGCGAAACTGTTCGGTATCGGCCTGGAAAGTTATACGGTCGGTTCCTATGATTTCTACTTGGGCTACGGCGCGAAGAAGAATAAGATCGTGACGCTCGACACGGGCCATTTCCATCTGACGGAGAGCATCGCCGACAAGGTTTCGGCCCTGCTTCTTTTTACGCCGGAGATCATGTTGCACGTGAGCCGTCCGATTCGTTGGGACAGCGACCATGTGGTGATTCTGAGCGACGACCTGCTTGATCTGGCACGCGAAATCATCCGTTGCAAGGCATTGGACCGTGTGCATATCGGCCTGGACTACTTCGATGCGACGATCAACCGTATCGGGGCGTACGTGATCGGTTGCCGTGCGACACAGAAGGCCTTTATGCAAGCCCTTCTCGAACCGTCGGCAACCTTGCAGCAATACGAAGCCGAAGGCAAATATTTCCAACGCTTGGCATTGCAGGAGGAAATGAAGAGCCTTCCGTGGACAGCCGTCTGGGACATGTTCTGTCTGCAAAACGATGTTCCGGTTGGCGAAGATTATATCGCCGAGATAGAAAAGTACGAAGCCGAAGTAACAAGTAAACGATAATGGAAATAATCATCGGACTAATCATAATCGCAATCGGCAGCTTCGGGCAGAGCAGTTCCTACGTCCCGATCAATAAAGTCAAGGATTGGAGCTGGGAAAGTTTCTGGCTCGTGCAGGGTGTTTTTGCCTGGCTCGTCTTCCCGTTCTTAGGGGCGCTGCTTGCCATTCCCGACGGGAGCAGCCTCCCGGAAGTGTGGAGTGCCGGCGGAGCTGCGGGAGCTGTCGTTTACGGAATCCTGTGGGGGATCGGCGGCCTGACCTTCGGGCTGAGCATGCGTTATTTGGGAGTTGCGCTCGGCCAAAGCATTGCGCTTGGAACGTGTGCCGGTTTCGGAACGCTTTTCCCGGCAGTTTTTGGCGGAACGGATTTGTTTCATGGCGATGGCCTGGTTCTGCTGATCGGCGTGTGTATCACGCTTGCCGGCATCGCCGTGATCGGGTATGCCGGAAGTCTTCGTGTCCGCAATATGACCGAGGAGGAAAAGAAAGCGGCCGTAAAGGATTTTGCGTTGACGAAAGGTTTGCTTGTCGCTCTTTTGGCCGGTGTGATGAGTGCCTGCTTCAATCTGGGCCTGGAATCCGGCGCTCCGATCCTTGAGAAAGCGAAACAGTCCGGCGCAAGCGAGTTGTTCGCACTGAACCCGGTCATCCTGTTGGTGACGATCGGAGGTTTTGTCACGAACGTCTCTTATTGCCTTTTCCAGAATGTAAGGAACAAGACGGGGAAAGATTATTTTTCCGTATCGGGCGGTACTTTGCTGAATAATGTCTTATTTTGTGCGCTGGCAGGTGTTTTGTGGTATTCGCAATTCTTCGGGCTGGGAATGGGTAAGAGCTATTTTGCCGATTCTCCGGTGATGCTGGCCTTTTCATGGAGTATCCTGATGTCGCTGAATGTGATCTTCAGCAATGTGTGGGGGATTATCCTGAAAGAGTGGGAAGGGGTTAGCCGGCAGACGATCGTCGTTTTGGTCTGCGGCATGTGTCTCCTGATATTCTCGCTTTTGCTGCCTAATTTGATTTAAAATGATCGGGCTGCAAATGGATAGGCATGGGACTTTAGTTCGATAAGCATGGAACTGGATTTCCATAGGCATGAAATTAGGATTCCATGCTTATCTGTTTTTTGCCGGGTGAAGAACAATTTTGAGTCGGGCGTGTGCCCCTCTAAAAAAGATATATAAGTAAAATGAAAACAATCAGAAACAATGAAAAATTGATGGCCGAGATCGGCCGTATCGCCGAAGTGGCCGGCTATCTCTGGACAAAAGGATGGGCGGAACGCAACGGCGGTAACATTTCCGTAAACCTGACCGGCCTGATGAGCGACGTTGAAAAAGCGATTCCCGCACTGGGGCCGGCTATTCCTTTGCAGGAGGCGATGACCGCCCTTGCCGGACATGTTTTCTATGTCACCGGTACCGGAAAGCGGATGCGCTATGTGGCACAGGACCCGTTTGCCAACGGTTCCCTGATCCGTATTGCCGGAGATGGAAAAAGTTATGATATTATTGCCGAACAATTGGTTTTGCCTACTTCCGAGTTGCCTTCGCATCTGATGATGCATAATTATCTGCGTGGCCTGGGCCGTGATAACAGAGTCGTTCTGCATACGCACCCGACCGACCTGATCGGCATGACGCATTGCCGGACGTTTTTGGATTCGGAGGTCATCACCCGTACATTGTGGAGCATGATTCCCGAATGCCGTATCATTGTCCCGAAGGGAGTCGGTATCGTTCCATACGAAATACCGGGAACCCTTGATTTGGCGCATGCCACTATCAAACAGTTGGAAAAGCACGATATGGTATTCTGGGAGAAACATGGCATTCTGGCAGTCGGCGAAGACCTGATCGAATGCTTTGATGCGATCGACACGTTAAGCAAGTCTGCCCAAATCTACTTTAGTGCACGTATGGCTGGCTGTGAACCTGCCGGTATGACCGACAAGCAGCTGGATGATTTGGTCCCGGCTTTCGGTTTGTGATAGATTTATGATGATATTCCGTTGCTTTGTCTTTCACGAGAAAAGTAACGGAATATCTCTTCATGTAATACCATATACCATGAAAACATTATTCATTCTTATATTTCTGTTTTTTTCCGTTTCATTGTCCGCTCAGCAACGTGATAGCCGGGTGCGTGAGTATCTTTCTCCCACACGTATTGTCTGGCAACAGGAAAGCCGGTTGATACAGGGCGCAGAACATTTGCTTCTTCCCGGAAACGGACAATCTGATCTTGCAAATCGCTCGATCTGCAAACTGGCAAGTACTGATCGTCAACATCCTGCCATTCTTTTTGATTTCGGAAAAGAACTGCAAGGAGGTCTTCAAATAGTAACCGGCATGCCATCTTCGCACGAACCGGTTACCATTCGTGTCCGTTTCGGCGAGTCTGTCAGTGAAGCGATGTGCGATATCGACAGAGAGAACGGAGCTACCAACGATCATGCTATGCGCGATTTTACTGTTCGCCTGCCTTGGTTGGGCGTCATGGAAGTAGGTAATTCCGGCTTCCGTTTTGTGCGCATCGACCTCTTGGACGATTCTACCGAACTGCATTTGAAGGAGATTCGCGCCATTTCTACGTTCCGCGATATTCCTTATAAAGGTTTTTTCCGTTGCAACGATGAACGGTTGAACAATATCTGGCAGGTCGGGGCTTACACCGTACATTTGAATATGCAGGAATATCTCTGGGACGGGATCAAGCGCGATCGTCTGGTTTGGGTGGGCGATCTACACCCGGAAGTAATGACCGTAAATACTGTTTTCGGTTATAATGAAGTCGTACCGAAAAGCCTCGACCTGATTCGCGATATCACGCCATTGCCCGGATGGATGAACGGGATGTGTAGCTATTCTATCTGGTGGTTGCTGATCCAGCGTGACTGGTACTATTATCAGGGTGACTTGGTTTATTTGAAGGAACAAAAAGGCTATCTGACCGGTTTGCTTCGTCTCCTGATCTCCAAAGTAGGTGAAGATGGTGTGGAGAAACTTGATGGGGGAGGACGTTTTCTCGATTGGCCGTCCAGTGAAAATCAGGTTGCCATAGATGCCGGCTTGCAAGCCTTGATGTTGCAAGCGATGAAAGCCGGAAACGAACTTTGTAAGGTGTTGGGCGAAGATGCGTTGGCGGCTGAGTGCGATGCTGTTTCTAAGAAAATGGTCAAAGCGGCTCCGAAAGTAATGAAGCCTTTCCTGAAGTCCGGTGTCGCACCGGACGCACCGGGATCGAAGCAGGCGGCTTCCTTGTTGGCTCTGGCAGGGCTGATGAAGCCTGAAGAGGCGGACCGGAAATATCTCGCGGTCAATGGAGGACATGGGTTCTCTACTTTCTATGGTTATTATATGCTTCGTGCGATGGCCGCCGCCGGCAATTATCAGGGAGCGATCGACGTGATACGCCAATTCTGGGGAGCGATGCTTGATTTGGGTGCAACCACTTTCTGGGAAGATTTCAACTTGGACTGGCTGCCTGGCGCTTCTCGCATCGACGAACCGGTTCCGGCAGGCAGGAAAGATATTCATGGCGGTTACGGGGCTTATTGCTATAAAGGTTTCCGCCATAGCCTTTGCCATGGCTGGGCTTCCGGTCCGACCTCTTGGCTGAGCGAATATGTGTTGGGGGTCCAAGTTATAGAACCGGGTTGCCGCGTTGTCCGGATTACACCTCATTTGGGTGATTTGGAGTGGGTGGAAGGAACATTCCCGACTCCTTATGGCGTGATCACCATCCGTCACGAAAAAGGAGCGGACGGAAAAGTCAGGAGTCGGGTCGATGCGCCGTCCGAAGTAAAAGTAGTACGGCCGTCCGGAGTAGGGAAATATTGATGCGTATTATCATCCCGTGAAATCTACATTCATCCCTGATAAATAAGAAAATAAGAGATATGAAGAGAAGTTTTTTCCTGTTATTGCTGTTGATCGGATGTGCCGTTTCCGTCCGATCCGAATCCGGTTGGAAAGCGTGTTGGATCAATACGGAACGTTGCCAGAGTGCGACGAACACCTGGTTGGCTTTCCGTAAAACCGTTCATATAGACAAGGTCCCGCAAAGACTTACCGCTCGCATCGCTGCCGATAGCAAATATTGGCTGTGGATAAACGGCCGCTTGGTCGTTTTCGAAGGAGGATTGAAGCGGGGATCTTCTCCATACGACACCTATTACGATCCTGTCGAGATTGCTCCCTATCTGCAAAATGGCGAGAATACGATTGCCGTGTTGGTCTGGCATTTCGGCAAAAGTGGGTTCAGCCATGTGAACAGCGGCCTGGCAGCTTTACTATTCGAAGCAATTGCTCCTGGAATCGAGATCGTTTCCGACAAGAGCTGGCAATGTGCCGTATATGATGCCTATCAGAATACGGGTGCTCCTTATCCGAATTTCCGTCTGCCGGAAAGCAACATCCGTTTTGATGCCCGGATGGAGATGGCTGGTTGGAACCGGCCCGGCTATACGGGCTGGATGCCAAATGCCGAGATTATTTCGCCTGTCGGGGTCGCTCCTTTAGGGAAGTTGGTCGAGCGCCCGATACCTTTATGGAAAGATTATGGTCTGAAACCGTATGTCAGCGTCCGCCGGTCGGTTGCCGGCGATACGCTTTATTGCCGCTTGCCTTATAATAGCCAGGTGACTCCTTACTTGAAAGTGGAAGCTTCTGCCGGTCAGGTGATCCATATCCGGACGGACAACTATGAGGGCGGTTCCCAATACAATGTCCGCGCCGAATATGTCACCCGCGACGGCGTACAGGAATATGAGAGCTACGGCTGGATGAACGGCCACGAGATGCTGTATATCCTGCCGGAAGGGGTGAAGGTGTTGGATGTGAAATTCCGGGAGACCGGTTACGATACCGAATTTACAGGTTCGTTCAGTTGCAATGATTCGTTCATGAACGAACTTTGGAAACGCTCGTCCCGTACCTTATATATAACGATGCGCGACAGCTATATGGACTGTCCGGACCGCGAACGGGCGCAATGGTGGGGTGACGAGGTAAACGAATTGGGCGAGACTTTCTATGCTCTTTCTCCTTCCAGTCATAAACTGGCGCTGAAAGGCATTTACGAACTGATGAACTGGCAACGTGAAGATGGTGTGATTTTCGCTCCCGCCCCCGCAGGTAACTGGCGTAAGGAACTGCCGTTGCAAATGTTGGCTTCGGTGGGTTGGTATGGTTTCTATACCCAGTATTATTATAGTGGCGACAGCAGTTTCGTCGCCGATATTTACGACCGCATGCACCGCTACCTGCACGAAGTATGGCAAGTCGACAAGAGCGGTCTGGTTGTCGAGCGCGACGGAGATTGGAGCTGGGGCGACTGGGGAGAGAACATCGACATGGGGGTCTTGACAAATTGCTGGTATTATTTGGCTTTGAAAGCAGAGAAGGCTTTTGCCCTCCAACTCGGGAAAATGTCCGATGCAGATGAGATCAGCCGTATGATGTATAGTATTGAGAAATGCTTCGATACAAAGTTCTGGACCGGTTCCGCCTATCGTTCTCCCGGCTATAAGGGAGCAACGGACGACCGTGCACAGGCAATGGCTGTCGTATCCGGTTTAGCTTGCGTTGATAAATATCCCGCCCTCGTGAAAGTCTTGAAGAAGGAATATCATGCCAGCCCCTATATGGAAAAGTATGTGCTCGAAGCCTTGTTCCAGATGAATGAGCCTGCGTTTGCTTTGGAGAGGATTAAACAGCGTTATGCTAAAATGATGAATTATCCTGAATATACGACCTTGTTCGAAGGATGGGGAATCGGCCCGGACGGTTTCGGCGGCGGCACGATCAATCATGCCTGGAGCGGTGGCCCGCTTACACTGCTGAGCCAGAAAGTGTGCGGCATAGAACCCACTTCTCCAGGTTTCCGCTCTTTTAAGGTCTGTCCTCAAATGGGTACGTTGACCGTGGCAGAGGCCACGGTAGACACGCATTTCGGCAAGATCGAAGTCGCGTTGAAGCGAAAAGGTAAAAAAATACAAGTAGCCCTTTCTGTCCCCGAGGGGGCGATTGCCGAAGTCCCGATCTCGCAAGGCCGGATGAAACGATTGGAGGCCGGCGAGCATTCGTTGGTCATTCCGGTACGATAATTATAGAAAGGGAGGCTGTGTCGTAATTGAGTGCGGAAGGCACAGGGGGCGAATGCCTTTTGCGATTGTGTGATGGAAGAGTGTGCAAAATGTAAATAATTTATCCCGGATTTGATGGATAAACGAAGAAATAAACTATATTTGTTCCCATTCATTGAACCAAATTGATCAAAATGTTATGATTAACCGAGAATTGATTAATCCTCAAAGCATCGTAGTGGTGGGAGGATCCAATAATGTACATAAACCGGGCGGCCGTTTGGTACGTAATCTGGTGGATGGAAAGTATAAAGGTGAACTGTATGTCGTAAATGCCAAGGAAGACGATGTGCAAGGTTTGAAGTCTTATCATTCGGTGCATGATATCCCGGAGACGGAACTGGCAATTATATCTATTCCCGGTCCGGCCTGTCCCGAAGTGGTGGATGTACTTGCCAAGCAGAAGAATGTAAAAGCATTCATTGTTATCTCTGCCGGTTTTGGTGAAGAAACGCCTGAAGGTGCGGTTTTGGAAGAACGGATGCTGGAGAGTATTAACGCAGCGGGAGCTTCATTGATCGGCCCGAACTGTATCGGTGTGATGAACATGCACTATCATGGTGTTTTTACCCAGCCGATTCCCGAATTTCATGCAGATGGGGTCGATTTCATTTCCAGTTCTGGTGGTACGGCGCTTTTCATTATCGAATCGGCGTTGACAAAAGGACTTCGTTTTTCTTCAGTCTGGTCTGTCGGTAACTCCAAGCAGATCGGAGTGGAGGAAGTGATTGAATATATGGACCGCAACTTTGACCCGGTTTTTGATTCCAAAATAAAGATGCTTTATATCGAGCAGATCAAAAATCCGGATAAGCTCTTGTATCATGCTTCTTCTTTGATTCGCAAAGGTTGTCATATCGCAGCCATCAAAGCGGGCAGTACGGATGTTGGTAAGCGTGCCGCATCTTCCCATACAGGAGCGATTGCCAGTTCGGATTCCGCCGTGGAAGCCCTGTTTCGCAAAGCAGGTATCGTGCGTTGTTTCAGCCGTGAAGAATTGACAACTGTTGCCAGCATCTTTACATTGAAAGAAGTGAAAGGTAAGAACTGTGCGATTATCACGCATGCCGGAGGCCCCGCCGTAATGTTGGCGGATGCACTGGAAAAAGGACGGTTGAATGTTCCTAAGCTGGATGGTCCGCTCGCTGTAGAATTGAAATCCAAATTATATCCAGGGGCTGCTGTCGGTAATCCGATAGATATCATTGGCACAGGTACACCCGAACATTTGGCCGCCGCTATTGATTTCTGTGAAAACCGTTTTGAGGATATCGACCTGATGATGGTTATTTTCGGCAGTCCGGGGTTGGTAAAATTATATGATACTTATGAAGTGCTTCATAAAAAAATGGAGGAATGCAAGAAACCGATTTTTCCGGTATTGCCATCTATCGTAACGGCGGGGCCAGAAGTGAAAAGTTTTGTGAAGAAAGGGCATGTGAACTTTTCGGATGAAGTGACATTGGGTACAGCCCTCTCGCGTGTGTTGAATACGCCGAAGCCCATGAGCACGGATATCCAGTTGTATGGTGTCGATGTCCCCGAAGTACGCCGTATTATCGACCGGTTGCCGGGGAGCGGCTATTTGAATCCTGAAGAAGTCCGTACTTTGCTGAAAGCGGCCCAGATACCGCTGGTTGAAGAGTTCACGTCGACCGACTGCGACGAACTGGTCGCTTTTGCCAAGAGGGTGAAGTTCCCGGTTGTAGCTAAGGTTGTCGGTCCAGTACATAAAAGTGATATAGGAGGGGTCGCTCTGAATATCCGTAGTGAGGAACATTTGATTTTCGAATATGAACGGATGATGCGTTTGCCTGATGTGACGGCTGTTATGGTACAACCGATGCTGAAAGGGCAGGAGTTGTTTTTAGGAGCTAAGTATGAAGACCGTTTCGGTCATGTTGTGTTTTGTGGCCTGGGAGGTATTTTCGTAGAAGTGCTGAAAGACGTCTCTTATGGCTTGTCGCCTTTGTCGTATGACGAAACTTATTCTATGATCCGTTCTCTACGGGGGTATCCGATTATAAAGGGGACACGTGGTCAACGGGGAGTGGATGAGCGGCAGTATGCGGATATCATAGTTCGTCTGTCCACGTTGCTCCGTTTTGCATCCGAAATCAAGGAGATGGACATCAATCCTCTTGTAGCAACCGACCGCGGACTGTTTGCCGTAGATGCACGTATACGAATTGAAAAGTGATGGATCTTAGATAAAGATTTGATACTAAATGACCTGTATTCTGAAAGTCTTATAAAAAGCTTTTGGAATACAGGTTATCTTTTTTAGGGTTTAAAAATTTCCGCACGCAAATGTAGTTATTTACCAAATAAGGATAATAAAAAATAGTTGTAAAACATCTAAAATTATTTAACCATACATGCAAATGCGACCTTTAAATAGCATATATTTGCAGTATTGCAATCTGGAGATAGCAAAACTAAAATCTAAAATTAAATACTGTTGAATATGGAAAGAAAAAGAGTTTATACATTCGGAAATGGAAAAGCCGAAGGTAAGGCGGATATGAGAAATCTGCTGGGTGGTAAAGGTGCTAACCTTGCCGAAATGAACCTGATTGGCGTTCCGGTTCCTCCCGGATTTACAATTACTACAGAAGTGTGTTCCGAATATTATGATTTAGGAAAAGACAAAGTAGTTGAACTGTTGAAATCAGACGTTGAAAAGGCGATTTCCAATGTTGAGACGTTGATGAATTCTAAGTTTGGAGATGTCGCTAATCCGTTATTGGTCTCTGTTCGTTCCGGTGCCCGTGCGTCCATGCCAGGTATGATGGATACGATCTTGAACTTAGGTTTGAACGATGAAGTCGTGGAAGGATTGAGCCGTAAGACAAACAATCCTCGGTTTGCATGGGATTCATATCGCCGTTTCGTGCAGATGTACGGAGACGTCGTGCTGGGTATGAAACCGACTAACAAGGAAGATATCGATCCATTTGAAGCTATCATCGAAGAAGTAAAGGAAACAAAAGGCGTTAAGTTGGACAATGAGCTGGATGTGGAAGATTTGAAAACGCTGGTCGCTAAATTCAAAGTAGCTGTCAAAGCCCAGACCGGCAAGGATTTCCCGACTTCCGCTTATGAACAACTTTGGGGGGCCATTTGTGCAGTGTTTGACAGTTGGATGAACGAACGTGCCATCCTTTATCGTAAGATGGAAGGGATTCCTGCCGAATGGGGAACGGCTGTCAGTGTGCAGGCTATGGTATTCGGTAATATGGGCGATACTTCCGCAACTGGTGTATGTTTCTCTCGTGATGCTGGTAATGGAGAAGATCTTTTCAATGGTGAATATTTGATCAACGCACAAGGCGAAGATGTTGTGGCTGGTATCCGTACACCGCAACAGATCACGAAGATCGGTTCGCAACGTTGGGCGGAACGTGCCGGTATTTCAGAAGAAGACCGCGTAGCCAAATATCCTTCTATGGAAGAAGCCATGCCGGAAATCTATAAACAACTGGACGAATTGCAGACAAAGTTGGAAAACCATTATCATGATATGCAGGATATGGAGTTTACCGTACAAGAAGGAAAACTGTGGTTCCTGCAAACCCGTAACGGAAAGCGTACCGGTGCTGCGATGGTTAAAATTGCAATCGACTTGTTACATCAGGGGATGATTGATGAGAAAACAGCATTGAAACGTATTGAACCGAATAAACTGGACGAATTACTTCACCCGGTATTTGACAAGGCGGCTGAAAAACAGGCTAAAGTCTGGGTGAAAGGTTTGCCGGCATCTCCGGGAGCGGCTACGGGGCAGATTGTGTTCTTTGCCGAAGATGCTGCAAAATGGCATGCTGACGGAAAGAAAATTGTAATGGTTCGTATCGAAACGTCTCCTGAAGATCTGGCCGGTATGGCTGTTGCCGAAGGTATCCTGACTGCTCGCGGCGGTATGACTTCACACGCAGCCGTTGTTGCACGTGGTATGGGTAAATGCTGCGTATCCGGGGCCGGAGCTTTGGAAATCGATTATAAGAATAAGACTGTCGAAGTGGATGGCGTTAAGCTCAAAGAAGGCGACTATATTTCTATCAACGGTACGACTGGTACGGTTTATGTCGGAAAGGTCGAGACGAAGGCCGCCGAACTGTCCGGTGATTTTGCCGAATTGATGACTTTGGCAGATAAATACACGAAGTTACAGGTTCGCACGAATGCCGATACTCCGCACGATGCTACGATCGCACGTAATTTCGGTGCCGTAGGTATTGGTTTGTGCCGTACGGAACATATGTTCTTCGAAGGTGAGAAAATCAAGGCCATGCGTGAGATGATTCTGGCGGAAGATGCGGAAGGGCGCAAGAACGCACTGGCAAAGATCTTGCCTTACCAGAAGGAAGACTTCAAAGGTATTTTCAAGGCAATGGCAGGCTGTCCGGTAACCGTACGTCTGCTCGATCCTCCTTTGCACGAGTTCGTTCCTCATGATCTGAAAGGTCAGGAAGAAATGGCTGAAGCAATGGGTGTATCGGTAAAAGAAATTCAGAAACGTGTTGAATCGCTTTGTGAACACAATCCGATGTTAGGACATCGCGGTTGCCGCTTAGGTAACACATATCCTGAAATCACGGAAATGCAGACGCGTGCTATTTTGGGAGCGGCCCTTGAATTAAAGAAAGAAGGTGTTGAAGCAAAACCTGAGATCATGGTTCCGCTGACAGGTATCCTATACGAGTTCAAAGAGCAGGAAAAAGTGATCCGTAAAGCAGCCGCACAGTTGTTTGAGGAAATGGGGGACAACATCGACTTCAAAGTCGGGACGATGATCGAGATCCCACGTGCTGCATTGACAGCAGATCGTATTGCTTCTTCTGCCGAATTCTTCTCATTCGGGACAAATGACCTGACACAAATGACCTTCGGTTATTCTCGCGACGATATTGCTTCCTTCTTGCCGGTTTACTTGGAAAAGAAAATTCTAAAAGTGGATCCGTTCCAGGTTCTTGATCAAAAAGGAGTGGGACAATTGGTTAGAATGGCTACCGAAAAGGGGCGTGTTATCCGTCCGGACTTGAAATGTGGTATTTGCGGTGAGCATGGTGGTGAACCTTCTTCTGTGAAATTCTGCCACAAAGTAGGACTGAACTATGTCTCCTGTTCACCGTTCCGTGTTCCAATCGCACGTATTGCGGCGGCGCAGGCTGCGATAGAGGAATAACGGCTGATCCCGATTTTGAGGAAATCAAATAAAAAAGCGTCATTCAAACAGCTTTTAAAAGGCATTTGAATGACGCTTGTATTTTTGGTTTGAATAACTCGAATGCGAGAGAGGGTGACCGGAATTTTTGAAACGCTTTTCATCAGTATTACTTGATCAATCGTTATATTATAAAAATATGTATACAATACAAGAATGGATTAACAATCGTCTGATCGAATGGGGTATTATCAGCAATTCGGCAAATGAACTGGACAATACGATCATTCTACTGCTGATTATTGTTGTAACGGTCGGTATCGACTACGCCTGCCGTTATATCTTTTTGAACATGTTCAAACGTATTGCGAAGAGAACCCGTAACCAGTGGGACGATCTGATCGTCGAACGCAAGATTATCAATAAGCTGATGCACATGATCCCTGCCATTTTGGTGTATGTGCTGTTGCCGTTGGCTTTCCCTGCCGATGAGACGCCCAAGATACTAAGAATCCTGCAAATGATATGCAATATTTATATCATTGCTGTTTCGCTTCGTTTTATCAATGCTTCTCTGAATGTCGTACATGAAATATACAATCGGAAGGAATCGCTCAAGAACAAGCCGTTGAAAGGCTTCATACAGTTGTTGCAGGTTAGCGTTTTCTTTATCGGTTTTATACTGATCATTAGTATTCTGATCGGTAAATCTCCGACAACGTTGTTTGCCGGGTTGGGTGCTTCTGCCGCAATCCTGATGTTGGTGTTCAAAGATACGATCTTGGGATTCGTAGCCGGTATACAGCTTTCTGCCAACGACATGTTGCGTCCGGGAGACTGGATCACGATGGAAAAATATGGAGCGAACGGGACGGTTATAGAAGTCACGCTAAATGCCGTCAAAGTCAAGAACTTCGATAATACGATTACAACGATTCCTCCTTATGCCTTAGTGAGTGATGCGTTCCAAAATTGGCGCGGCATGTCGGAATCGCCTGGGCGACGGATCAAGCGCTCCATCAATATCGATATGAACAGCGTGAGCTTCTGTACACCGGAGATGTTGGCTAAATTCCGCAGAATATCCTTGCTGACAGATTATATTGATGAGAAAGAAAAAGAGCTGAACACCTATAACAAGGAACATCAGATTGACGGTTCCATCCGTGTAAACGGTCGGCGGCAAACAAATATTGGTGTGTTTCGTGCCTATTTGGTCAATTATTTGAAAAGCCTTCCGGAAGTTAGCAAAGAACTTACTTGTATGGTCCGTCAGTTACAACCAACGGAAACTGGCATTCCGATTGAACTCTATTTCTTCTCTTCTGTAAAAGACTGGATACCCTATGAAGGCATTCAATCTGACGTATTCGACCATGTATTGGCTGTAATCCCGGAATTCGGGCTTAGCGTCTTTCAGAATGTTTCCGGTAGCGATTTAAGAGGTTTGAAAATAGTGAAATAACGAAATATAGGAGTTGTATTCACAACTTTGGGAAATTCTCTGTTTTATATTGTTTCTATTTTTAATTGGATTTAGAGCCTGTTTAAATTTTGTTCAAAAAGTTTATTTCAACTTCTTTTGAGTTTCTTTCCGGTCTGTTTTCCTGTTTTTATTCGTCACATAGCCCGCTATGCTCCTTATAAAAACAGAAAAACATCCTCAAAAAGAACTCTCAAAAGAATGTTGAACAAAATTTAAACAGGCTCTAATAAGATTAACTATAATTTTAAAATTACGTTCTCACATTAAGGTATTCGGATAAGGACAATATCGAATAAAACACGTTTTTAGGGTTACTGCTTTCTTCCAATTCCGTTTTCATACCCAATCACGATAAAAGTTACTACTCTATTTTATTTATGGCAAAGTTATACATATTCATGCGTAAATATATGTATTATTTTTCTATTTATTTGTACCTTTACGCCTAAATAGCAGAATAGATAAAATGAAAAGGGAAAATCTACATCAACCGTTTGAAATCTGTTTTAGTGAACTGGACGAATCACAATTAAAGGAACACGACCATACTTTTTTTGAACTGGTGTATATTCTATCGGGAACAGGTATTCAATGGATAAACAACAATAAATTTCCGTACCATGACGGACATCTTTTCATGATTACTCCCGGTGATATACATTCTTTCGACATTCACACTACCACAAAGTTTGTATATATAAAATTCAATGACATCTACATTCATTCGGCTGTTTTTGGAGCAGAAAACATACAACGGTTAGAATTTATACTGCAACACGCTAATCACCGCCCCGGTTGCATCTTGCGCAATAAAACCGACAAATTGTTGGTTAAACCTATGATAGAAGCGATTATCCGTGAATGTGTGAATAGGAACATATACAGCAGTGAAATTATCACGCAGTTAATCAATACGATTATTATTGTTGTAGCTCGTAACATTGCCATGTTCTTACCTGAACAGATAGATGAGAATTCAGAAGAAAAGTCACTGAATATCCTGCAATACATTCAGTCTAATATTTGTTATCCCGAAAAAATAAAAGCCAAAGCTATAAGCCAACATTTTGGCATTTCTCCTAATTATCTTGGGAAATACTTCAAAAAGCAGACTAATGAAACCATGCAGCAGTATATCTTAGACTATAAAATGAAAATGGTAGAAAGTCGGCTTTTGCACAGCGAAATGAGGATTAACGAAATAGTAGAGGAATTGGGCTTTACGGATGAAAGCCATTTGAATAGGCTATTCAAGAAATACAAAGATTGTAACCCTACTGAATTTAGAAAGAAACATCGGGGGCAATAAGGTTCTTTTTTAGTGCAAGGTGCAAGTATATATCTATATATAGCTTGCACCTTGCACTAATCGTAAAAGATTTATTTTCAATAATTTGTGTATTTAAAAATAAAGTTGTCTCTTTGAACCGAAGATAAAAGCAGACACAATCCCGACAAGGGAAGCCAAATGTTCTCTGAAAAAAGTGTCTAATTCGTATCCCTTAAAAGATTGAGGTGTGCTAAGATATTGATTTTAAGACTTGTGAGCCGCATATTCAAGACCCATTACGGTTCCCATGGCGAGCACTATTTCTTGTTTTTTGATGAACTCACAGACGGGCAACTGATTCGGTTCCGAGAAAAATTGCGAATGAAAAAGGAGAAACATGCAGCGTTGAAGCAACAAATCCGTTCAGAAGTAGAAGCCATATCCGAAAGTCAATGCGATCAGGCTTTAATCCAATAAAAACAAGTAACTTTGCAGCCAGATTGTGATAACTCATATTTGTGTTGGACTTATGGACAAAAAAGAATAAATACAATGGAAATGAAATTCTGTCAGAGCTGCGGAATGCCGCTCACAAACGAAATCCTCGGAACGAATGCCGATGGTACACCTAACGAGGATTACTGCATCTATTGCTACAAGGACGGCAAGTTTACACAAGACATGACTATGGAGCAGATGATCGATCACTGCGCCCGGTTAATAAGGTTGTCGCCCCGGCAATGGAGCCTATAAAATCCATCAGCGGCTTCCGGACTTTACCCGATTATTCGTTTGAAACGATGTCCGACGATTATGCGGCGTTGGTGCTGATAGGCGGCTTCGGCTGGACTACCCCTATCGCAGAGCAGGTCGTGCCGATTGTCAGGCAAGCTGTTTATTGGAAAGGCTATGCAGGATGCCGCCCGCTATGGTTTCAAATATCTGAATCTCTGCACAGACCATATCGGGTATTATGAAAGATTCGGCTTCAATTATTTAGGCAATTGCCATCATCCGTGGGGTGAAACAACAAGAGTATATCAAATCAAATTATAATAAAAGAAAAATTATGAGTATGGATCATAAGGCGTTTGTGTTTGACACAAAGAAATTTCACGCTGAGATAGAACCTGTCATGAAAGACAGCATCAAGAACACCGAAGTGGCTCACCGGTATATCAGTGAACACCTTGACGAGTTGCAATCACCTTACACCGGTAATACGCTGGAGGAAGGTTGGGAAGAAGAGTTCGGCGAACTGACACTTCAAGTTTATTTCGACATCCTGCTTACCGCCTGTTACGATGTAGAGGACGATTGCGGCCTGTGTGACATGTGGGATGCCGTGAATGAGGTCATCAAGAGCCTCGATGTGTTTGAAGAGGGAGAACTTCCTGTATTGGGTTGGACAGTGGAGATAGAGGATGTCGTCATTGATCCTGGCATGGAAGGTCTGGGCATCATCGAATGCGATGAGGTGGAGGAAATTCTGAATATATTGGAGGAAAACAGGGACGAAGCGGAAAATGCCGAAATCGAGACCGAAGACCTGCTGTATGAAGCAGAACCGGAAGAATGGATGGAAGCATATGATAATCTTTGCAACCTTTATAAGAAAGCACTTCGGCAGAACAAAGGTCTGCTTCTTACTTTCTGACCATTCAGTCATAAAACATGTGTTGGATTAGATACTATATAATAAGATGTTCTCACGGATTTATGAAATAGATGATTTGCTGCAGCTTCGGGAATATTTGATGGGATTTTCCGATTGCGAGAAGGTGCGGGCATATTTATCAGCCGAATTTCTGAAGTATAGCCGATACCGTAATGCCGAGGAATGGAACAGGGCAGTAAGGCTTTGCGAATGTCTGGCGATTATAGGTTGGGGAAATCTTGAACCACTCGAAGCGATAAAAGGCATTTATTTCAACGGTAATCCTAACACATTTTTTATCAATCGTAATGCGAAGGTTCGTTTTTTTGATGCCGTATGGTCAAAGAGGAAAGAGGGTATGGCCATTGATTTCGGAGCATCATCTTTTCTCGGGAGTCCCGATGCTCCGTTAATGAAAAGCCCGATTTCAGAAGATGTCATAGGCGAAATCCGGTCAATGAAACTGAACAGCCAACGAAACTGGATTCCTAAAAATCCGATATGTATAACATGCGGCCTTGCGAATTGTTATGCAAATTCGAAGCCTGTCATAGAGAGCATGGAACAAGAGCTCAAACCGGCATTGAATCAACGCATGCGTCCTGAATTATATGGCAATGCCGTCAACCGGATTATTCTGAATTGTTCATTTAGTTTCTATGACAATTATCATTGCAAAACCAATTATATTATTGCCGACGAGTCTTTGTGCTTGAAGCAGAAAGATTTTTATCCGGCTTTGCTTGGTATGTTCTCGGAGAAAGAAATAGAGGATAACGGCTATTATCTCCGAAATCGCTTTACGTATGTCCCGTTCAGAGCGGATACCGGAATGACACGTGTCGGGATTGTGTTGGAGAAAGAATTCAGCGAACTGCCACATCTAAGGCAGAAACAAGTGCTGAGTGAATACTTTCTCCATGCTGTCAATCAGTGTGCAAAGCGATTATGCAAGAAAGTTAATTATGACTTCAAGCTGATGATAAATGATTTTACAGCCATTCTGGAAGAGTGGCAAGGAAAAGTAAAATAAGAAATATAGTTTATAAGATGGAAAGTATTTCTAAACGTATTGAAGAGATATCGGACAAAAAGGCTTTTTTAGCGTTCTTGGACGAACTGAATAACAGTTCTCTGACAAATTCTGAAGAATGGGAAAATCGGACAATAGACGAGTTTCTTAACGCCATACAATCGTGGATAGAGGATTTTTCGTCATCAGAGTTTAATGATATTGATTGGGGAAAGGTTGATTATTCGTTGCTTGCGAGGATTCTATATATGGGAAAGATATATGAATAAAATACCATGTTTGATTATAAGAAGTATGTCGTCACTGATGTTAAGAAAATTCCGTTCTTTAGCGTACCAGACGAGCGGTCATTATCAATTACCGAACCTTGGACATAAAGGTTCGGCCGGATCTTTTACGGTGAAGCTGTCTATCCGAAGTGACAAGACGTTGGATGCGTTGGGCATATTGGATTCCCTGATTCGGAATATGCCTCTGAAGCCGGAAAGGGTGGAGGCGGCCAAACAGACCTTACTCAACAGTATCAATAATGATTATCCATTTTTCCGTAATCTGTCCAAGAAAGTGGCGAATGCGCGTATGAAAGGTTATGACTGTGATCCGGCTGAAGAATTTTGCAAGATATGATAACGATGGATATACAGGATATTTCCCGTTTCTATCAGGAACAGGTCAGCGGTCGTCCGGTGGTTTACGTAATTGTCGGGAACCTGAAATGTATCGATATGAAGAAGCTGGCTGAATACGGTACGATAGTAGAAGTACAAAAGAAAGAAATCTATAAATAATAAATAATGTATAGTAAGGATGAACTCAAGAACCTGAAACTTGAATTTTGGGAAAGTTTCGCCGTATTTTGTGAAGTACAGCCATATTTGAGAGGACGCAAAAAAATGTGGACTTTGTATGATACGAAAGTGAAAGGAGTCGAACTCAAATTCGATGCGACCAGAAATGGCGCGTTTGTCATCCTCGAAGTGAACCATAGGAGCGAAGAGGCTCGGTTGGAAATGTTCGAACGTCTGACGTGGTATAAGGATACGTTGGAAACGGATTTTCCGGAAGGGTTGACTTGGGACATTTGTTTTGTACGTGATACCGGAAAGCAGGTTGCCCGTATTTACACTTCTGAATCCGGGATTGATTTTCACCGCCGGCAGGACTGGGGTGAATTTTTCTCCTTTATGGCAAGCCAAATGTATCTGTTGGAACGGAACTTCATGTCTATAGCTGAGTATTTGAGGGAATGAAAAGATTTTAATAGTAATGAATACTGGAAATATAAAACAACTTATAGCAGTGGCGGCTATCGGTTTTTTGACGGCTTGCGGTGACCCTGTTCCGGATGCAGTGTTGTTGCAATCAGGAGTTAGCCGGGAATTAGCCCAGTTCAGGAAAGAACATTTTAAGGAGGTACGTTACAACCTTTTTTTCTCCATCCCGGAATTCCGAGAAAAGGCTGTCATGGGTAAAGCGGAAATAACGCTTTCCATCCGTGAAAAGCAGCCGATTATCATAGACTTCATGGGAGAACCCGAACAGGTTGCCTCGGTTTTGTTGAATGGTAGGAAAGTGCCTTATACGGTTAAAGACGAACATATCGTAATCGGAGCAAAAGAGATCGCAGACGGAGAGAATCGCGTAGTCATCGAATTCATGGCAAGCGACCAGTCGCTGAACCGGCGGGACGAATTTTTGTATACGTTGCTGGTTCCCGACCGGGCACGTACGCTCTTTCCTTGTTTCGATCAGCCGGATATAAAATCGCTTTTCGATCTGTCGTTGGAGGTCCCGTCCTCTTGGCAGGCTGTTGCCAACGGGGCGGTCGATCTGGTGGATTCGACTTCCGTCATCGGGCGTAGGCGTTTTTCTTTTAGGGAAACGGAACCGATCAGCACCTATCTTTTCTCTTTTGTTGCCGGTAAGTTGACACGGGAGACTTATTCGCGTGAAGGACGGAAAATTTCGATCTACCATCGTGAAACCGATCCTAAAAAAGCAGCACAGTGCTCCGATATCGCATCCGAAGTGTTCGATGCGCTCGAATGGCAGGAAGAATATACGCAGATACCATATCCTTTTGCCAAATACGACCTGATCATTTTGCCGGGATTCCAGTTCGGCGGAATGGAACATACGGGAGCTACTTTATATACGGACCGGCGGATGTTTCTGAACGAGAACCCGACATTGAACGAGCGTCTGTCACGCAGTTCCCTGATTGCACACGAGACTTCCCACATGTGGTTCGGTGACTTCGTGACAATGGAATGGTTTAACGATGTTTGGACAAAAGAGGTCTTTGCTAATTATTATGCCTCCCAAATGATCGAGCCTCTGTTTCCGGAGGTAAACCATTCTCTGAACTTTATGCTCGACTACATCCCTGCGGCTTATTCTGAAGATCGTACCGCCGGCACTAATCCGGTGAAACAGCAATTGGCGAATATGCGGGATGCCGGATTGATGTACGGTAATATCATTTATGATAAGTCTCCGGTTATCTTGGAAATGCTGGTTAAGAAAATAGGGAAAGAATCTTTTCGGAAAGGGATCCAAGAATATCTGAAGACGTATTCATATGGGAACGCGACTTGGGAAGGGTTGATTGGAATCTTGGGTAAATATACGGACGACGACCTGTCTGCTTGGAGCCATGTTTGGGTGAATGAAAAGGGTATGCCTGAAATCTCTTATAAGATAGGTGAAAAATTGTATGTTGAGCAGTCGGATCCTTTAGGCCGTGGACTTCTGTGGGAACAGGAATTGTCTTTTCTTATCGTTCATCCGGATGGGGAGACAGAGAAAGTACAAGCTATATTTGCAAAAGATGAGATGTTGAAGTGTGTAGATTTGAAAAGGCAAGCGTGCGAAGGTAGTTTCGTCATACCGAATGCCGATGGCAAAGGATATGGTTTTTTCCGTCTGCATGAAAAAGATGCGAAGGCTTGTTTGTCTTATCTTTCTGCTTGTAAGGATGAAGTGTTGAGAGGTTCTTTATTGATTACTTTGTATGAGAATTTATTGAATCGGGCGATCTCTTCAGAACTTTATATGGAAGCCATGTTGGATTATTTACCGGAAGAAAATAATTCCCTGTTATTCTCGGCAGCTCTCGGATGTATCGGTAATTGCCAGCGTTTGTATCCGGCAAGTTCGGAAAAATTGGAACAGGTGCTTTGGCATATTGTGACAACGACGGAACAACCCCAACGGTGTTTACAGGCGTTTCGCCAGTATCGCTCTATAGCCCGTTCATCGGAAGCGGTCGAAAAATTGTATTTGCTTTGGAAAGATCAAAAAGCACCTATCGGTTGTTCGTTGAGCGAAAACGATTATATCAGCCTGTCGTATTCCTTAGCTATCCAAATGCCTGATAAAGCCGATGAAATTATTGCGACTCAGCAAGCTCGGATTATTAACCCGGATCGTAAACGGCAATATGCGTTTATCTCACCCTCTGTTTCTCCCCGGAAGGAAGTACGTGATAGTGTGTTTGCCTCTTTGCTCATAGCTGAAAATCGTCGTGTTGAACCATGGGCTTCGGCTGCCTTGTCGAACTTGAATTGCCAGTTGCGCCAGAAAGAAGCGGTCAGTTATATCCGTCCGGCTTTGGAGGTTTTGCAGGAAGTACGACGTACAGGGGATATATTTTTCCCGCGTGATTGGGTACGGGCTTTGCTGAACGGACATATTTCGTCGGAAGCGAGGAAGGAAGTGGACGATTTCTTTGCCGCTCACCCGGACTATCCAGTACTGCTCTCAAATAAAATCCGTCAGCAGGCGGATCATTTGTACAGATAACATGAATCATATTGAGTTGAATTTTTTGTAAGTTTTATTTGCTGTTTCAATTATTATTGTAACTTTGCGGTATAAAAATAATAACAAATGAAAAGTATAGTTCTACATTTTCACCATCATCATTACAACGGGCAATAGTTCGGTGGGCTGTGTGGTATGTAGACATATGATATAAATGAATAAGGCTTACCGTGTACGGTGGGCCTTATTTTGTTTTTGGAACAATATATATGAAATAAACATGTTACGAATTGCAGTACAATCAAAAGGTCGTCTTTATGATGAAACAATGCTTCTTTTGGAAGAAGCCGGTATTAAACTGAACAGGGGAAAACGTATTTTGCTTTTGTCGGCAAAAGGATTCCCTATAGAAGTTTTATTCCTGCGTGATGATGATATTCCACAATCAGTTGCCAATGGGGTTGCCGACATTGGTATCGTAGGCGAAAATGAATATGTAGAGAAAGGACAGGATGCCAAGCTTATCAAACGTTTGGGATTTAGCAAATGCCGTCTTTCACTCGCCATTCCGAAAGATGAACATTACCAAGGGGTGGAATGGTTCTCGGGAAAGACAATAGCTACTTCCTATCCGGAAATATTGAAGGCTTATCTGACAGAGAGGGGAGTAAAAGCCGATCTTCACGTAATCAGTGGATCTGTGGAAATTGCGCCGGGTATCGGTCTTGCAGATGCAATTTTCGATATCGTCAGTTCCGGGAGTACATTGGTGAGCAATCAGCTTAAAGAGGTGGAAGTCATCATGCAGAGTGAAGCCTTGTTGATTGCCAACAACAACCTGTCGGATGAAAAACAGGCTATCTTGGATGAACTATTGTTCCGTTTCGAAGCGATCCAAGTAGCGGAAGGCAAGAAATATGTATTGCTGAATGCTCCGAAAGAAAAGATGAACGAGATCATAGAAGTGCTGCCGGGCATGAAAAGCCCGACCATCACACCGCTTGCCGATGGGAACTGGGTGTCTGTTCAATCTGTTATAGCGGAGAAACATTTTTGGGAAATTATTGGTAAGCTGAAATCACTGGGAGCAGAAGGTATATTGGTGTTGCCTATTGAAAAAATGATACTTTAATGTTATGGAAGTAATCAAATATCCGTCAAGAGAAGAATGGGCCTCATTGGTTCAGCGTCCGGCGTTGGATGTCACGACATTGTTCGATACGGTTCGCATGGTGCTGGATGAAGTCCGGAAGGAAGGAGATGCTGCCGTTATCCGGTATGAGGAAAAGTTCGACAAAATAAACCCTGTCACTTTCAAAGGGTTGCAAGTCTCCGAACAGGAATTAGCGGAGGCAAAGGAATTCGTGCCCGAAGACCTGAAACTGGCTATTCGTCAAGCAAAGGACAATATAGAGATATTTCACGCCTCACAGTGTTTTACGGGAAAAAAGGTAGAGACGACATCGGGTGTCACCTGCTGGCAGAAAGCGGTGGCTATAGAAAAGGTCGGTTTATACATTCCTGGCGGAACGGCTCCTCTTTTCTCTACCGTCCTGATGTTGGCTGTCCCGGCTCGTATTGCAGGTTGTAAGGAAATCGTGCTTTGTACGCCTCCGGGTAAGGAAGGAAAGGTACATCCCGCCATCCTGTTTGCTGCGGAAACGGCTGGTGTCAGCAAGATATTCAAGGTCGGTGGTATTCAAGCCATAGCGGCGATGGCTTACGGAACGGAATCGGTTCCGAAGGTCTATAAAATATTCGGTCCTGGTAACCAGTATGTGACGGCGGCCAAACAGTTGGTCAGTCTTAAAGAGGTGGCTATCGACATGCCTGCTGGTCCTTCCGAGGTGGAAGTGATTGCAGATGAATCGGCCAATCCGGCCTTTATTGCTGCTGATTTCCTTTCTCAGGCGGAACATGGTGTTGACAGTCAGGCCATGTTGGTTACGGCATCCGAAAGTATCGTCAAACCGGTCATGCAAGCCATCTGGGAACAGTTGGATCGCTTGCCCCGCAAGGAGATTACGGAAAAATCGTTGAGCCACAGCCGTCTTATCGTGTTGAAGGATAAACAAGAAGTGATAGACTTCACTAACCTGTATGCTCCGGAACACTTGATTATCCAGACGGCCGATTATGTGGATATTGCCGGACAGATTGAGAATGCAGGCAGTGTCTTTATGGGACCTTATACGCCGGAAAGTGCTGGCGATTATGCTTCCGGTACGAACCATACGTTACCGACTAACGGATATGCAAAAGCCTACAGTGGTGTGAATCTGGACAGTTTCACCAAAAAGATTACATTCCAGGAGATCACGGCCGATGGTATCAAACAGTTGGGTGGGACGATCCGGACAATGGCGGCCAACGAAAAATTGGATGCACACAAGAATGCAGTAACAATCAGATTGAACACGTTATGAAAGACTTAAAAGATTTAGTAAGGCCCAATGTCTGGAACATGAAGCCGTACTCGTCCGCCAGAGATGAGTTTCAGGGTAATGCCGCCGTTTTTCTGGATGCAAATGAGAATCCGTTTAGCAGACCGTACAACCGCTATCCCGATCCATTGCAATGGGAACTAAAAAACAAGATTGCTGGGATCAAAGGAGTGAAGTGCGAATCTATCTTCTTGGGGAACGGGAGTGATGAACCGATTGATCTGATTATCCGTGCGTTTTGTGAACCGTCTGTCGACAGCATCGTAAGCATCGACCCTTCCTATGGTATGTATGAAGTAGCAGCCAATGTCAATAATGTAGAGTTCCGGAAGATTGAGTTGGACGGACAGTTTGATCTGGATACCGATAACCTTTTGGAGGCGGCAAACGACAGGGTGAAGGTGATATTCCTGTGTTCTCCCAACAATCCGACGGGAAATAATCTAAGCCGTGATCGTCTTTATAAAGTATTGAATACTTTCCAGGGAATTGTCGTGATTGACGAGGCTTATTCGGATTTCTCCGTCGAACCTTCCTTCCTTGGTGAGTTGGAGCGATTCCCGAATTTGATTGTCCTACAGACCATGTCGAAAGCTTGGGGAGCTGCCGGAATTCGATTGGGGATGGCTTTTGCTGCTCCGGAAATCATTGCGATCCTCAATAAGATCAAATATCCGTACAATGTAAATCTGATGACTCAGGAACACGCTTTGTATATGCTTGAAAATAAGGAAGAGATGGAAAAACAGCTTCATTCGATTCTTTCCGAGCGAATCCGTTTGCAGACTACACTACCGGAGTTGAGTTGCGTATGCAAGATTTATCCTACGGATGCAAACTTTATTCTGGTTGAAGTGACGAATGCTGATATGATCTATAAAAATTTGGTTAAGCAGGGAATTATCGTCCGTAACCGGACAAACGTGACCATGTGTAAAGGTTGCCTTCGTATAACAGTCGGTAAGCCGGAAGAAAACGATGCTTTGCTTGAAGCGCTTAAAAAAATGTAGGAAATATGAAAAGAGCCTTATTTATAGATAGGGACGGGACGCTTGTGATAGAGCCGCCGGTGGATTTTCAATTGGACAGTCTGGAGAAACTGGAGTTCTATCCGAAGATATTCCGTAACCTGTATTTCATCCGAAAGCAATTGGATTTTGAGTTTGTGATGGTAACGAACCAGGACGGTTTAGGCACGTGTTCTTTCCCGGAAGAAACTTTCTGGCCATCACATAACAAAATGTTGAAGACATTGGAAGGTGAGGGGATCCACTTCGACAATGTCTTGATCGACAGTTCTTTCCCGGAAGAAAACTCTCCGAATCGGAAACCTCGTACAGGAATGTTAGGTCGCTATTTATCTGGCGAATATGACTTGGCAAACAGTTACGTGATAGGTGACCGGTTGACGGATATGCAGTTGGCAGTTAATTTGGGAGCAAAAGGAATATGGCTTCGTCCGGATGACAGTGAGGCTCGTCGGTTGCTCATGGAGAATCCGGTTATTTCTCCCGTTTTTATCACGGATGATTGGGATCGGATCACGGAATATCTTTTTGCGGGAGAACGTCGGGCTATTGTCCAACGTACGACAAGGGAGACGGATATTTTTGTGGAAGTAGATTTGGACGGATTTGGACGGACCGAGATTTCCACCGGTCTCGGTTTCTTCGACCATATGCTTGACCAGATCGGAAAGCATTCGGGCATCGATTTGACGGTGCGAGTGAAAGGGGATTTGGATGTAGACGAACATCATACAATCGAGGATACGGCTATTGCACTTGGAGAAGCTTTGTTGAAGGCTTTGGGCGATAAGAGGGGGATCGAACGCTACGGTTACTGCCTGCCGATGGACGATTGCCTGTGCAGTGTGGCGCTTGATTTCGGCGGACGACCTTGGTTAGTCTGGGATGCAGAGTTTCACCGTGAGAAAGTAGGGGATATGCCAACTGAAATGTTCTTACATTTCTTTAAAAGCCTGAGTGATGCTGCTCGCATGAACTTGAATATTAAAGCGGAAGGTACGAATGAGCACCATAAGATTGAAGGAATATTCAAAGCTTTGGCACGCTCTCTCAAGATGGCTATTCGCCGTGATATCTACAGGTTTGAGCTACCCAGTACAAAAGGGAGTTTATAAATTGTCAGGGAAGTCAAAAGCCCTCTGTTTTTTCTTGTCTTAAGAGATTTTGTAAAAACGACTCTTCCCAAAAGTTCTTAAAACTTTTGGGAAGAGTAACGGAAAGAAATTAACTCACTTCATCCTTAGAATTTCCGGAACGTATATGTCTTTCCCTCATGGCTTAAGATCAGTTGTTTGGATTCTAATTTATCGATTGTATAGATTCGTCTGGAAGAATTCCAATCGGTATAGGGTAGAAACTTGCTGATCGGTCTCGGGTTGTTCTCTAATTCCAGTAACAGTGTTTTTTCGCCTTCCAACGTGTTGTATCCATATTGATGGCGGAAGGAATCGATCTTTGCAACATACACTTGGTACATAAATAAAGAATGTTCGAAGTTAAAATAAATAGTGTCGACATTCTGTACGTCACCATTTATTTCTACTTTTTGTAATTGCCATTTACCGAACAATTTGGATTCCGTATCTTTGCTGCATGAGGCAAACAAGATCACACAAAATGTTATCAATATATTTTTAATCATACTTTTTTCTGTTTGAATCGGGGGCAAAGGAAAGGAAATAATTCTAATTTCGTATATTTGTAGGCATTTATTATGTGTTTTTTATTTTATAGACATTCCATGAAACAAATGAAACAATTTTTGATACTGCTTTCAGTGGTATTTACTTTTTCTTCTTGCGTATACAAAGCACAGAAGGAACAACAGGAAAAGAGTATTGTGCATACCAATCCACTCCCCGTACAGTTTGGTGACCCGTATGTATTGCTGGCTTCGGACGGTTTATACTACATGTATGGAACAGGTGGAGGCGCCGTCGACGGCTTTTGCGTGTATTCTTCTCCTGATATGGAAAATTGGAAAGCTGAAGGACAAGTATTCCGGGGAAACGTACCCGGATCATGGGGTGTTGCCAATTTCTGGGCTCCCGAAGTATATGAACGGAACGGAAAGTTCTATATGTTGTATAGTGCCGACTGGAAAGAAAATCCGACTAACGAACTGGAGAATTTCCGTATTGGGGTGGCCGTTTCAGATAAACCGACAGGACCTTTCAAGGAATTATCCGACAAGCCATTATTTGATCCGGGTTATCCAGTCATCGACGGGAACTTGATCGATGACGAGAATGGACGGACCTATATGTATTTCTCTCGTTGTTGTTACAAACATGCGGTGGAAAGCGAAATCGCTGAACAGGCTAAAAAAGAAGGAAAGTTCGATGAAATAGAGGAAAGCTGGATATATGGTATCGAGGTAAAGCCGGATTTGACAGCAGTGATCGGCGAACCTGTCCTACTACTTCGTCCACCTGTTAAGTTGGACGACACGCAATCCGAGTGGGAAAGCCGTTCCGTTACTTCCGGCGAGATCAATCGCCGTTGGACGGAAGGACCTTATACGATGAAAAAGGGAGATACTTATTATATGATGTATTCGGCCAATTATTATAAAGGCCAGAATTATGCAGTCGGCTATGCGACTTCAAAAAATCCGCTCGGTCCGTTTGTCAAATCGAACGACAATCCTGTACTTCAAAAGAATGTGGAGCAGGGAGGCATTGTTACTGGTACAGGACACAACAGTGTGACTTGGTCAAAAGACGGCAAACAGATGTATTGTGTCTATCACGGCTATACTCAAAAAAACGAAAATGAACGTGTCGTTTTCATCGATAAGATGGGAATCGATGAAAACGGCAAGCTCTATGTGGAAGGACCGACGACTGAATAGTTGACGATTTTTACCTTATTGTGCGGACTGTAAATCCGTATATGTGTTCAGAGTTATAAACTCTTATTGATTTCGTCTATGTAATTAAGAATTTCATCTCTTCCCTCTTTTTTCTCGGAAGAGGAGAGGAGGAGAGGAGGAAGTTCTTCCCATGATTCCAATAACTTCGTTTGGTATACTTTCAAGTTTTCCTGTAAGCGACCTTTACTGATTTTATCAATTTTTGTGAAGATAAGGGAAAAGGGAATACCGTTTTCTCCGAGCCATTCCATAAATTCCAAGTCAATTTTTTGCGGTTCATGACGGCAGTCGATCAAGACAAAAAGATTCGTAAGTTGTTCACGCTCCAAAATATAATCTTCGATGATCCGCTGGATATTTTCACGTCCCTCTTTTCCCCGCTGGGCAAAACCATAACCGGGGAGATCGACCAAATACCATTGTCCGTTGATAAGGAAATGATTGATAAGCATTGTCTTCCCCGGTTTTTGCGAGGTCATGGCAAGCCCTTTTTTACCGGTTAACATATTGATAAGGGAGGATTTGCCGACATTGCTTCGTCCGATGAAAGCGTATTCCGGCAGATTACCTGCGGGACACTTCTTCACGTTTGTGTTACTAATGACAAATTCTGCGCTTTTGATTTCCATTCTATCTGTTGTTTATTGATTCATATTGTTTAAGAGCCTGTTCAAATTTTCTTCAAAAAGAACTCTAAAAAGAATGCTGAACAAAAATTTAAACAAACTCTAAGTCATATCCAAAGATAATTGACAATATTCAATTGGCAATGGACAATTAGTAATTATTAATATAACGTTGCCGATAGACAATTTTTTACTGAAATCATCCATTGTCTATTGAACAAATCCACAGCCCCACGAAAGTAATCGCCCCGTTGAGCATCAACATCTCGTAGCCGAATATATATCCTGTATGCTGCTTTACTAAACAGTCTGTTAAGAAACAGAGCAAAGGAGATACGATACATATATAAGGGACAAATTTGTCGCGGGGATGCTTTGTCGTAAATAATCCGAACACGAAGAGACCGAGCAGCGGGCCGTATGTGTAGGACGCGATCATGTAAATGGCATCGATCACGCTCCGGCTGTTGATCGCTTTAAATGCGAGTATGATCAGGGCAAACAGAACGGAGATTGTGACGTGTACCGTCAGACGTGTACGCTTGGCGTTTTGCGCCTTTTCTTTCTCGACTCCTAAAATGTCGATACAGAAAGAAGTCGTAAGTGCTGTCAAAGCGGAATCGGCACTGCTGAATGCAGCTGCAATGATCCCGACCGTAAAGAAGATCAGGATCGAATGTCCCAACAGTCCCGAGGTACAGAACATCGGAAGAATATCGTCGTTCAATGTCGGCAGTTCTATCTGTTGTTGCGATGCAAGCGTTAGCAGCAGGACACCCAGCGAAAGAAACAGAAAATTGACCGGTGTGAAGGCAAAACCATAGGTGTACATATTTTTTTGTGCGTCTTTCAAATTCTTACAGGAAAGGTTTTTTTGCATCATGTCCTGGTCGAGGCCGGTCATAACGATGGTGATAAAGATTCCGCTGAAAAACTGTTTCACAAAGTGTTGTGTACTATGCCAGTCGTCAAACTCGAAGATGCGGAAGTGAGGGCTGGCTTGCAGAGTCTGTATCATACCTGCAAAGTCTATTTGCATCTTGTCTTTTACCTGCCAGATAATGACGACCAGCATGGCAACCAAACATAATGCTTGTAACGTGTCTGTCCAGATAATTGTTTTGATGCCGCTTCTATATGTGTAGAGCCAAACCAGGAAAAGACTGATGACCACCGTTACGGCGAATGGTATGTGCCAAATACTGAATACATAATGTTGCAGGATCAACACGACCAGATAAAGACGTGCTGCCGCTCCTACGATCTTGGACAGCAGGAAAAAGGAAGCTCCTGTTTTGTAACTATGTCGCCCGATCCGGTCTTCTAAATACGAATAGATGGAGGTCAGCTGTAATTTATAATAAAGTGGCAACAATACTTTGGCGATCAGGATGTATCCGAAAAAAAAACCAAAGACCGTTTGCATATAGGTCATGTTTATGCTGCGTACCATCCCCGGGACAGAGACGAATGTGACCCCTGAAAGCGATGTCCCGACCATCCCGATCGATACGATATACCAAGGAGATTTACGATTGCCGAGAAAAAATGCTTCGTTACTTGAACTGTTCCGTCCCGTAATCCAGGCAATCAGCAAAAGGATTCCGAAATAGGCGGTTATGATAAAGAGGATGATATAGCTGTTCATGACTTATTATTAATTAACCTACAAAGATGCGGATAAAAATGAAAATAATTTGTAAAAGGGGTTCTTCATTTCATTAAAGTCGTCTCTTTTTTTGGAAAAATCGGGAACAGTCGCAAAGAAAAGCAAAGTTTAGCTTAAAAATAAGCAGGTCAGCATCTTAGTAGCAAAGCGGAAAGAAACAGCCATAGGCAAAAAAAGCCCCGAAAAGTAGGGTTAAGCCATAGTTCAGGTACTAAGTCATTACCTAATCCATGACACCCTACCATAACGGTAACAAGTTCTGTTTCACTATTTTGCGTAATTCTTCATAACTCGTGGTAACGGGAAAGTAATTACCTTTACAAACGAATATTTAGAGTTATGAAAACAAAGAGAAGCACCTTTAAAGTCCTGTTCTACGTGAAGAGAACAGCAACAAGAGTAAGTGACGGAAAAGCCCCTGTAATGGCACGTATCACCATTGACGGCGATATTGCCACGTTCAGCGCAAAGCTGTTCGTCACCCCTTCCTTGTGGAACGCCGAAGCCGGAAAAGTAAGCGGCAAGTCTGCCGAAGCCTTGGAGATCAACCCGCAGTTGGAAGAGATCAAAGCCCGCATCAACAACCACTACTACCAGATACTCCGGGCGGATGATTTTGTCACTTCCGAGAAGGTGCGCAACGCCTTTTTAGGCATCGGCGTGATGGAGAACTGCATCCTTAAAGACTTCCAGACCATGAACAGGGAGTTTGGCGAAATGGTGGAGAAGAAACTCCGTGCGAAGTCCACCTATAACAAGTACCTGACCGTTTACAAGCACCTCGAAGCCTTCATGTGGGAGAAGAGGAAGCGTACCGATATGGCTTACAAGGAACTGACGAAAGACTTTATAGACGATTTCGACAGCTACCTGCGGAACGAAAAGGGATTGAGCGCAAACACCCTCTGGATTTACACCATGCCCATACTCAGCCTTACCGACAAGGCTTGGCGCAGGGGAATTATCCGCACCGACCCGTTCAGCGAGTACAGCCTCGAAATGCAGGAAACCGACCGGGGCTACCTCACGGAAGAAGAACTGAAACTGATAGCCAATACCGTGTTTGTGGATAAACAGACCAACCTTGTCCGTGATATGTTCCTTTTCGGCTGCTTTACCGGATTGAGCTACATAGATATAAAGACACTCACCTATGACAAGATCCAGCGCATGGATTTCGACGGTGAGGAATGGATAATCACCCGCAGGACAAAGACCAAGGTATCGAGCAACGTCCCCCTGATGGAGATAGCCAAAGAACTGATCGAACGCTACAAGGGGCTTGCCAAAGATGATTTCGTGTTTCCCATGCCGGGCAACGGCACTTGCAACGACTACCTTAAAAAGATAGCCGCAACTTGTAACATCAACAAGGAAGTCACCTTCCACCTTTCGAGGCATACCTTCGCCACGACCGTCTATCTCTGCAACGGCGGTACGATTGAGGCACTTTCAAAGATACTCGGTCACAAGCATATCAGCACCACACAAATATACGCCGAAGTGACTAACAAGATGGTAAGCTCCGATTTCCGTTCGATCTCCGGCAACCTCGCAGCCATGCAGAAGAAAGTCCTTGACAGGAAACAGAAAAAGGTCAGCAAGCAGCAGGCGGTCGCCATGCGTGAAACCGCCTGATTCCTTCGGGGAAGTGCAAAACACGGCAAAGGCAGGAGTTCCGTTTGGAAGTTCCTGCCTTTGCCGCATTTACCCATGCACCGCACCCAAAAGTTAAGTAGAGCTTTTCCTTCGTTTGCTCTTTTGCTTCATCTGCACATAGTTCTCTTCCAACATACGCAACAAGTCCGATTGTCGGTACAGCGTTTTGCCCGGCAGCGCAATGAACGGGATAATCCGTTGCGCCCGGTAATCCTGCAAGGTACGGGTAGTGATATGCAATATCCTGCACACATCTTCCCCCGTCAGGTACACCTCACCGTTCATCACCGGGTGAAAATTCGCCGTTACGTTATCCACGTACTTCGTGCCCCGTTCCAGAGCTTCAAAGTACGCCTTTACCTCTTCCATGTCCTTTGTTATCACTTCCATCTTATTCTTCCTCTACCTGTTCCTTACTCATTGCCTTTATAAATGCTTCCACATCTTCCAGCCTGTAATATATCTTGTGGTTAATCTGGCTGTATGCCAACAGCCCGCCATCACGGTACGTCTGCAATGTCCGTTTGCTCACGTTCAGCTTCTCGCACACGTCCGCATTATCCAGCCAGTTCATCTTTTCCGGTGGTCTGTACCGTGAACACAACTGCTGTAAATGTTCGCTGAACTTGTTGAACCTTTCTTTCATTTCTTCAAAGGTTTTCTTCTCGATAGTCACTATTTCCATATCCGTTTATTTACTGTTTCCCGCAAATATACAGACTGTTACAGGTATGCCCGTGCGTTTATGTACCGCTTGTCCGTGTTTTGCTCCACGCTTGTAGCTTTGTCGTGTCCGAAATGGTGCAAAACGAAGCAGAGAGCAACATATTTTCTTGCAGCCAGCATATTTTCTTCGCTGTTTATTTGCCGGTTCGCAAGGAATCCATTCCTTTGCAAACGAACAAACACGTTTAACTATGGAACGCCCTATATTTGTAGCACAATACACCTTTCTTGCCATCCCCGAAACTTTCGAGGAAGAAAACCGCATTTTATGCAAGGTCGCCCTTCGGTGCGAGTACGTGATCCGCTTCGAGGACGACGGCAAATTCTACTTCCTGCTCGAAACCCGTTCCGATTACGAACAGCAATTTGCATCTTACGGATGGTATATCGTCAGCCAGACCTGTTTCAACGAAAGGCTGACTATCGGCATGGGCTTGTACGAAAGCGGGCATCTGGCAGGCTTCATGTACTATTTGAAGTCCGGCAGCGAGGACGAAGCCCGTTTCTGGAACAACGTTCTCATCTTTACCTTCCTAAATGATTTCCGCAAAGCCTTTTACCCGTTGGATAACCGTTTTCAGGGCTTTTTCCGTCTGGACGGCAGCCTGTGCCTTTACCTGTATGATTATTGCCCCGTCCGGCGTAACGACAAGATCACCTTTGAGGGCAAGAAGGTTTCCAATCTTATTTTCAAGTTCAAGTCCGGTCACGAAACCGACCTTGCCGTCAAGCTCTTTTCCATCGCTATCAGCCGAATCCGTGCCATTCAGGAGAACAAGCACCGTGCCGTACTCGTTCCTATTCCCGCATCCACCCGTGAGAAGAACCGCATCCGTTACGAAGAGTTTTGCCGGAAACTGTCGGCGGACATCGGAGTAGCCGATGGCTACGGGGCTATCACGCTCACCGCCGACCGTCCCCAACTCAAAGGCACGCACGGGCAGGACAAGACCGCAAACCTGCAATTTCATCCTGAATATATCAAGGACAAATGCGTCTTGTTACTGGATGATCTCTTGACAACTGGCGAAGGATTCATACAGACACGCCGCAAATTAATCGAACATGGAGCGAAGTTTGTAATTGGTCTGTTCCTTGCGAAGACCATCGCTTTTGAGGACGAACAGGAATAATGACGGGTAAATAAGGTGGAGATAATACGATGTCCCATGATATGTGGTAGGGATATTCTTTGGGCGTTCCCGTAAACGGTCGGGCTTTCCGTTACAAGTCCTCGCCGGAGCTGTGGGCTTTCCCCTGCAATCCCTAACGTGTAAATTGTGAACCAAATTCATTTGACATCTTTATCAAAATTGAAATGCCAATCTTCCCATTTCCCTCTATATACATCCAGAAGTTCACCTGTTTGCCCGTCGTACAGCCGCCCGGTCATATTACAGTTATCGTTGGAATCAATCGTATCTTTTATATCTACATACCAGCCCCATCTTTTATATGGAACTGAATCTGTATCAAAATAGTCTTTCCCATAATAGTATATGGAGATATTATGGAACAAATCTATATTTTCTTTTTTTAGTTCATCAAGTAGTTGATGAATAGAATATGTGGGATAAATATACCCCTCATCACCTGCATCTAAATTGTAAAATTTAGTAACTTGCCCATTTTTATCATACTCCACAGTATAAGCAGAGAGGGTTTCTCCATGAAGAAATTCCTGATCCCAGTATAATAATTTCCCATCTCTGTCATATTGCATAGCATTTACTACAGGATAATCTTTTTCGCGCATCAGGCGATAATAATTACCATTATATAAAGTTTGTATGAATTCATACCTACCGTCAGGATATACCGTATCAACTATATCCCCATTTTCATACTTATGAAAAAATAGTGTGTCGAACTGTCTTGGCGGAAAATCCAGCCTATTCAAACTATCACAAATATGATTATATTGCTTCCTTTGCTTATTTACACAACCAATAAGCAAAGGAAATAATAATACTGCTAATATCTTTACAAACTTATTTACTTTAAATGATTCCATATTTTCTAACTCCTACTTGTTATATTCATTGTTACCCGAACAACTTTTCCATTTTTAAATCTACTTCCCAAGTCCTTAGAATGTGTGTAATAAACGATAGTTGGTATCCTGTGAACCAAATTCATTTGACATCTTTATCAAAATTGAAATTGTAATCTTCCCATATCCCTCTGAATACATCAAGAAGTTCGCCTGTTTGCCCGTCATACAGCCGCCCGGTCATATTATACTTATCGTTGGAATCAATCGTATCTTTTATATCTACATACCAGCCCCATCTTTTATATGGAACTGAATCTGTATCAAAATAGTCTTTCCCATAATAGTATATGGAGATATTATGGAACAAATCTATATTTTCTTTTTTTAGTTCATCAAGTAGTTGATGAATAGAATATGTGGGATAAATATACCCCTCATCACCTGCATCTAAATTGTAAAATTTAGTAACTTGCCCATTTTTATCATACTCCACAGTATAAGCAGAGAGGGTTTCTCCATGAAGAAATTCCTGATCCCAGTATAATAATTTTCCATCCTTGTCATATTCCATAGCATTTACGATAGGACAATCTTTATCACGCATCAGGCGATAATAATTACCATTATATATATTTTCTATTAGTTCATATTTACCATTAGGATATACAGTATCAACTACAACTCCATTTCCATATTTATGAAAGAATAGTGTATCGAACAGCCTTGGCGGAAAATCCAGCCTGTTCAAACTATCACAAACGTATCTATAACGTTTCTCCTCTTTATTCACACAACCCACAAGTAATGCCAATAATAGCGATATTGTAAATAGTTTCATAATTGTATTTATTTTGAGTACAGACTATCCTATATTTGTCTTATTTGCCAATACCAAAGTGAGATTCTATCATAGATGCCTCTTTTGATGGGCAACCGCCTATAATATTCAATCCTTCCTTTTTATCCTCTTCTGCCTCAAATATAAGAATTTAATTTCCAAACCCTCACACAGTTTGCATAATTTATTGGACGGCTGTTTCCATTTATTCCCGCCCACCCGTCAGCGGTATAGGTCTGTTCCAGCTTCCCGTACACCTTCAAGCACTCCGGCAAGCTCCATGCCCGAAAATGTACGCAAAGCCGGAAAGGACAAACGGAACACATTCGCCCGTGCTGTCCCCCGGAGCTTCGATTTCATCGAAACTTTCCGTGCGCCATCCCGTTCAAATAAGTTCCCTGATGTTTGTCCCGGCAGCCCCTTATTGTTTTACCCGTTTTTTCAACCGTTATTTTCTTCTTTGGGCTTTGCCGTGACTGAAAGGATAATCCTTTGTCTGCGGAACTTTCCGCCCGTTTCCGCCACTGCCATCGCACGGCCATCCGCAAAAGCCGGATAGCTGATTGCTCTGTCCGTTTACCGTAAACCGGACGAAAAGAACCTCGCCAACCCGCACAACACATTGTCGTGGTGTACCCTTCTTTCTAATCCGATAAATCGGCAAAAGAAGAATCCCCCACGCCAAAGAGTTGTCTTTCCACCCCGCATTACCAACCTGTTTTTCTTTTCCTTTCCGGAAACGGAACTTTCCGGCTTCCATAACAGCACTTTCCCGACTTGTACCGATAAGTAATCTATCATTCATTCAATTTACTGAAGGATTGAATTTTTCCCCTTAGGGCTGATTGGGAAAACATTGACGAAGGTAGGCGGGGGAGAAAGCAAATCCGCAAAAAATGCCAAATCTCCACCCTGCGGGTAGTATTTACCATTTTTTCAGATAATTGCAATTCCCCCTTTCCGCTCTTGATTATTGTCAATGTTCTTCCCAATCAGCCAAAGGGAAAAAATTTGGTTGGGGCGGCAGGCGATGATAACAAAAACAAGTAGTAACAATTTTAAAGCGTAAAGTTATGGCAACGACAACGAACAACACCATCGAGAAAATTTCTCCCGTGTTCACCGATTTACTTATCAAGAAAATCGAAAGTCTGAAAAGCGACTGGCAAAAACCGTGGATAACGAGCCTTAAACACGGTTTCCCCCGCAATCTAAGAGGAACGGTTTACAATGGCGGTAACATCTTAATGCTGCTGTTTTACACCGAGTTTATGAAATTCACTTTGCCCGTGTTCCTTACATTCAACCAAGCCAAAGCCGAAGAAGTGAGCATAAACAAGGGCGCACGCTCGTTCCCCGTTTACTATTGGTTCAAGTTCGTGGTACACAAGGAGAGTAACAAGTCCATCCCTTACGAGGAATATTGCAAGCTATCCAAAGCGGAAAAGGATGAATACAAGGTAATACCCCAAATGAAATATTACAATGTGTTCAACCTCGACCAAACCAATTTTGCGGAGAAGTACCCCGAACGTTTCGCCAAGATACAACAGGGCGAACAGCCCGAAAACCATTCGGACGGTATCGAGTGCGGAATGTTGGACGAGTTGATATATATGCAAAATTGGTATTGCCCTATTAAAGTAAAGTATTCCGACAGTGCTTTCTATGTACCCGCAACCGATTATATCGTTTGCCCCGAAAAAGAGCAGTTCCCGCAAGGAGCGGAATTTTACGGAACACTTTTGCACGAGATGGCACACAGCACAGGCAACCCACAACGCCTAAACCGCACGTTCGGCAGCTTTTTCGGGGATGAATTATACGCCCGTGAGGAACTTGTTGCGGAACTAACGTCAGCCCTTTGCGGTGCTTTCTTCGGTATCGCCACCACACCGCAGGACAATAACGCAGCCTATCTGAAACACTGGCTCACCAAGCTAAAGCAAGAACCCGCCTTTCTGATTGATATATTGGGCGATGTGAACAAGGCTGCAAAGATGATAACGGAAAGGGTAACAGAACCGATAAACGAACCCGTTGCAGCCTAACGGAAAACAGAAACAAGAGTATTAACAAAAGGGTGGAGCAATCCACCCGTAAAAAACATAAGAAGATGAAAACATTATCAGAAAAGGAATTTAACGAGTTCAACGCAAAAGGATTATTCACGGACAGAGCGGAACAGGCAAAGAAAGCCCTGTTTCCCGTCATGCAGGAAGTACGAAAGTTTATACCCGGTGCGGAATACGGCTATCGTGTGATAGGCGGTCAATATCCCGAATTTTACGGTATTCAAATCGAGTTCACACAAAACGGCATCCGTTTTCATTTGAACAAGATACTCAAAGAAAACAAATACAAGATTGTCCCCGATATGGAACACTTTACGAACGTCAATCGCTACGACATCGAGAGGATAACCAACCAATATGAAAAGCCGTGTAATATCGGTACGTTCACCGCCAAGAAAGTGAACGACTGGATAAATTACTATACTCTGATATACAACCAAGTAGCGAAAGAAGAAGCGGAAAATGCGCAGAAAGTAGCCGATTTCCTTAAATCTATTGAGAACGAAGTTATAAGATGGGAAGCCAAAGACCATTCAAAAGGAACTATAACCCGCAATGGCTTATGCTTCACTTTCTACATAGAGAACGGACACCTTTCTTACAATTTATCCCTTAGTTATTGCGGTACGACTGACTATAACAAATTCCGGTTAATGGCTGACAACCAATTTTTCCCGAAAGGAAACTATTAAACAACAAAGGGCGGAGTAATCCGCCCGCAACACCCCAAAAGAATGAAAACGATACTCATTTACAAACTGATATACCGCCTAATCCTTTGGTCTGTGGTGATTTACTTTTTCACCACCACCGCAGGGCAGTTTTTCGCCTTATTCTTTGCCGCACTCCTGTTTTACTTTGTGGTACGGTTTATTCTCGCCCTTGTTTGGCGGTTGTTTGTGGGTATCGTTTTTGTGCTGATAATCATTCTTTTAATCTTTTAAAATATACCAATATGGAAACAAAGACATTCATCAATAACGGAACAGCCGAAACCAAACTGTTTGGCGAAGAAACTTATATACAATGCTGTTTGGGAGCATTTCGGGGCGAAATATACTTCGATTACAAGTACCGCCACACCAACGGGCAGGAGTTTACAACCCTACGCAAGACGTTGGTACAATGCCGTGCCGAGCGTGATTTTTGGCTAAGGGAAAAGACCGTTTCTTTTTCGGGACACCGAGCCGAGAGAATGACAAGGAACAGCCCCGACACACAAAAACGGCTGATAGATATAGGCTTCGACACCTATACAGCGATAACCGAACTTTGCAAACGTGACTATCATACGTTTTTATCGGGCATGGCGGACGGCTTCGACCTTATTGCAGCCGAGGAAGTTCTGAACGCAAAAAAGACGTTTCCTTACATTCAGCTAAAATGTGTACTTCCGTTCAAAGGACAGGCAGACCGATACACCCAAGCCGACAAACAGCGTTATAACGCCATTTTAGCCCAAGCGGACGAGGTGATACTATTACAGGATGAATATTCAGACCGTTGTTTCTTGCGACGTAATAACTACCTGTTGGATAATTCCGCTTATCTCGTAGTCTTTTACGACAGCATCCCAACGGGCGGAACTGCCTACACGTTACGCCATGCGATAGAACGGAAAATAGAGTTTCAGAACGTATGCTATAACCGCAAATAAGGCTCACAAGGGCGGAGCAGTCCGCCCGCTACTTTCTTTCGGTGAGCCGAAGCGGTGAAAGAAAGATAGCAAAGAAACCATTTTATCAAACAGAATTTTAATCAACTTAAAAATAACAGAATTATGAAAGCAACAGTAAATCAATCAGCAGCAGAGAGAAACATCACATTAGTATCATTGGCAAACATTCAGCCGAGCAGTTTCAACCCCCGTAAATATTTCAGCGAACCCGCCCTGTATGAACTGGCGGAAAGCATCAAACAGCAGGGAGTTTTACAGCCTATCACCGTGCGCCCGATAGCCGACACAGACCGTTACGAGATTGTTTTCGGTGAACGCAGATACCGTGCATCCGTCATTGCGGAAATGGAACAGATACCCGTCATTGTTTCGGAACTGACGGACGATGCAGCCGAAGATGCAGCCATAGCCGAGAACTTGCAGCGTGAGGACGTGACACCTATCGAGGAAGCCAACGCTTACCAGCGTTTGGTTGAAACAGGACGGCATACCGTCCAAACATTGGCGGTACTTTTCGGAAAGAACGAAAACTATATCCGTACCCGTTTAAAATTCACCGCCCTAATCCCCGAAATAGCTGAATTATTGGAAACGGACGAAATCACCATCAGCGTAGCAGCCGAAATCTGCCGTTACGGGGAAGATATACAGCGTGAAGTGTACGAGAAACATTTGCAGGACGGGAACAACTACAACAGTTGGCGGGGACTGAAAGCTGCCGATGTTGCCAAACGGATAGAGAGCAACTATACCACCGATTTGCGTTACTATTCCTTTGACAAGACCGAGTGTGCAACGTGCGCCCACAATACGAACAACCTGCTTTTGTTTGCCGATGGCGGTTGCGGACATTGCGCCAACCGCACCTGTTTGGCTGAAATGAACGCATCTTTCCTCATGGAGAGAGCCGTCCAAATCATACGGCAACAGCCCAATGTTTCCCTTTGCCGTGACCGTTACAGCACCAACGAAACAGTAATAGAACGGTTAATCGCTTTAGGTTACGAGGTCGAAAACCTTGCAACATACACCGCTTTCCCCGTCAGCCCCCAAGAACCCAAAGAGGAAAATTTCAACAACCCCGAACGTTACGAGGAAGCCCGTACCCGTTACGAGCAGCAATGGGCGGACTACATGGAGAAGGAGGAAGAAATCACAGGACGGAGCGAAGCCGGAGAAATCACCGTTTACGCCAAGATAGGGAAACAGGAGATTACTTTCTGTTATGTGGAGAACGTAACCGAAGCGGACGGAACGCCCACCGAAACCACCCTTTCACCCGTTCAGAAGTTGGAGAAGCAGGACGAGCGCAACAGGGAGATAGCCGTAGAAAAGACGGTTGAAGATACCAAACGGCAGATAATGGAAGCCGACATAACGGGCGGCAAGTTCGGAGCGGACGAGGAAAAGATATTCTATTTCTTCATGCTCTCCAATTTGCGGAGCGAACATTTTGCAGCCGCAGGTATCACCGAAGAAGGGAAACACTACCTCACGGACGAGGACAAAATGAATATCGTGGAAAATCTCACCGTTAGGATAAAGACCATTATCCGCAGGGATTATCTGATAGCCAATTTCCGAAGCGCATACGGTAACAATACCGAAGCATCCCTTTTACTTGATTTCGCCCGTAAGCACATGCCCGAAGAACTTTCAGCCATCGAAAGCGGATATAACGAAGTTTACGAGAAACGACACCAACGCATCGAGGAACGCAAAGCCGTTCTTTTGGTACAGGAAAAGACAAAGGCAAAAGGGCATGAAATCACCCAACCCGAAGAACAACCGCAACCCGAAGGGATTGCAGCCTAACCCAACAGAGAGCAAGGGCGGAGAAATCCGCCCGCTACTTTCTTTCTACTCTTTTGTTTCATCGCCGGAAGTTCGGGACGGGTAGCGATCCGCCCGGACTTCTTTTTTTACCGCCCTTTGTTCTTTACCGGATATTTTGCCGGACTTCTTTCTTTCGTGAGCCGTAGCGGAAAAGACAAGAAGCAAAGAAACCACCTTTTCAACCGGATTTTCCACTACTTTCTTCGTGACGCTGTGGCGGAAAAGCAAAGTAGCAAAGAACCAACTTTATTTAAGTGCAATTATATCGTTCACCTCGTTTTCTACTCCTTGTTCTTTATACTGTGAACTAATATTGAACTGAATAATTTCACGCTCTTTTTTCCAATGAATTATAGCATGAAAAGCTATCGTTACTTGTACCTTAGTTTCATCATCACTAATTTTCCATTCATCTTTTAAAGACTTATTTTCTGGCAAACTCAAATCAATTATAGAAGTGTACAAATTTATATTTTCATTTATTAATTGTAGATGTTCTTTCTTTATATCCTCTGAATTAGGTTTTTTATAACTTATATAAGGCAAATATCTTTTTTTCAAAACGAACAACACATTTCTAATATTAGATGTAGAATGTAATTTGCAATAATATGTTTCAAAATTCTCTTTTAATAGATTGTCTATTGGAATATCTATATTAATTGCGATTATAATTATATCATCAATATTTATACTGTTCAGACTCCTTTCTATACCTTTTACTATGTTATTTGAATTTAAAAGATAGCTTCTTGTTCTTGCCATAATAAATGAATTAGGAATATAGCGTTTTATCACTTCTCTCGCCAAATGACCAGCAAAAACAGAATCATAATTCAAATGTGGTATATCATTATCTACAAAAGCTGACTTTTCAAAAAGTATTTGTGAACCAGATATTGCAGTTTTTATCTCATTATCTATTTCTTTATCTTCTTCATTAATAAATATTTTGTCATATTCTTTAAACGCATTGCTTACAATTTTATTAGTCGTATCGTTGAATATCTTTATCTTATCTTTTGACAAAGGAGTATTTTTCTTTAATTTGTTAATTTCTAAATCAATAGTATTAGTCAGTCCCTCTATGAATTTATAAACCGATTCCTTTTTTATTAATTCTCTATAACCTAATTGTTCTAACAACTCTGAATTATATGTTATTTCCAAGAAGTAATGTTCAAACGTAGGCAGCAACTCTTTTAATTGTAATAATTCATATATCTTATCAGAGAAACGAGGTAATGAAGTAAAATCTTGATAAGTATAACTTTTATTGAGCGAAAACTGTCGTATAAATAGAATTACAATATATTTACATATCCAGTTATTCACTTGACGTCTTATTCCCAAGTTATCAAGTTCTGGGAAATAGTATTTCACATCCATAGGTGGGTTGCTTCTTAAATCGTCATAGAATATTTGAAACCACCTAAAAACCTCAGTCATTGTTTGAGGTAACAATGGGTATGAAGCAGGCATACTTTGTGAATATGTAAGAATATATTTTAAAGTACTATACTGTTTTCCATACAATAAAAGTCCACCTAAAGCATAATGAAATTCTAAAAAGCGGTCTCTTTCCTTTTCCCTATCCTCTATTTCTTTAGTATTGGTTATTTGACAATCAGTATTATATCTCGAATCTATTTTTTCCAGTTTATAAGTAAAATACTGAAAAGAGTTAGCCCAAAACAGTTTGACTAATCGAGGATTTGTATATATGTTATAAATATTCAACCATAGTTGAGAGTATGTAGCCTCTGATATTTTGATTTGTTCAAAATCATCTCCTAATAACCATATTCCACTAACAGCACGATGCTGAATAGCTAAAAGTTTAGGATTTTGTTTGTTACTTAAATCCCTATTTAATTTATATATCATTGTATATAAATCAATAGGATAAACTAAATCTTGTGTTTTATCATGCTCTTTGCGAATAGCAGTAAATAGCTCGTGATAAAAATTCAATAAGGTTTCTTGTAAATGTTCATCTTGTTTTTCTATTGTATAATAAGTAAAATCATTTATGGCTTTCAAACAATATAAATTTACCTCTGAATCTTTATCTGTATTTGAATATTTATTAATTATATGTTTTAAGATAGTAGTAGCTTTTCCGTTAAATAACAACACCTTATTTAACCATATAAAAAAGATAGTAGTCAAACAAGAAGTCGATAGTAGCACCAATATATCGGCAGAATTATTAATAATCCAATTATCCCAGCCGAATAGTGGTTCCAATCTAAAAACCAAGAAGGCTAAAATTAGGATATTCAAATATAGCATAAATTGAAAAGTTGATACCTTCTTACTTCCCAACTTAATTTCATTTTGCGGGAACTCTGTATTGAATACATTTGATAAATAATCCGAAGAATATTTATCTCCAATATTGGAAATCTTATCAATTATAATAGGATAAGCGATACCAAGAATAGCAGTATCTATAGCAATACATATTTCAGCAATATTCTCTAAACTCATTTATACTAACATTTTAAATTACGCAAAAGTACTCATTCAGTTTTATAAACTGGTTATTTATTCATAAGAAAATTGGTTGTGTACAAAAATAGCCTGTTAGGTTATTTTTGTACACAACCAATTTTTTGTTATTGCCATTCATCCAGCCATCACATCCGCAATCCTCTTTTCCGTTCCTGCCGGATAGCCGAGAAAGAAAAGTCCTGTTTCTCCTTGTCGAACTTCACCGCCTTGTCTTTCTGTACCCCGTCCGGCGTTTCCATCCGGCGCACGTTCAGCGGCTTCCCGTTGTAGAAGTCCGTCATTTGTTGGTACGTGAACTTTTCCCCTGTCCGTGCTTCCATCATTTTGCAGAGCGAATACACGTTGCACCCGTTTTTCACGCTTTCCGGTATCAAGTCCGGACGTTGGGCTGTTTCTTGGGGATAGAGTTTTGCTGCCAGCAGGCAGATTTCCGGTGAACGCTCCGCTTTCGGAAGCAGGGCGAATGACATCCAGCTATGTTCCGCACATTTCCGGTACAACCTTTCCGTTTTCAGTTCCGCACGTACCTTTTCACCCGCAAGGGCTTCCGTACCTGCTTCCTTTACCGCCTTTTCAGCCCGTTCCACGGTTTGCAGATGGGCAGGCAGCACACCCAAACACCGTCCGTCCTGTTCGATGGCATAGTCCGCTATCCGGCTGTCAATAATTCCCGGTGCAAGGGCACTCAATACTTCCGGCAGTTCAACATCGCCGCACCCGTTATTCGCCTTGATATATTCCAGACAAATATCCGGGAACGGCACATAGTGCAACAGTTCCAAGTTTTCATAAGCCAAATCTGCACTGTTATCAAGTGCAAGACGGCACATTTCCGGCGTTTTCACCTCTTCCGGCACGTGTGCCAGTTCCCAGCCGTCTTGCCGGACGGCAGCCATGCACCTCTCACTCGTGCGTTCAAACCGACACAATCTTTCCAGAGAATAATCCCCGTTCTCCGTTTCGTCCCGATACCTTCCCGTTCTATGGCTATATTCCCGGACAAGTTCACTCAACCTGCGGATAGGAAGCTCTGTTTTTGAACTGATACCCAACGGTATCAGTTCTTCATCACTTTTCAGCAACATATTGCCGTTGTGTATCGTCCCGTGCCAAACCAGCCAAAGCGGAGTTACGGACAAGGCTTGCGGGGTAAACCGTTGAAAGTCCAGCTTTTCCCCGTCTGTAAATCCCATCCGTTTAAATTCCTCTTTCGCCTGTTCACACCCCATATCTATATTAAGAAGATACACCCCCGGAACTGTATTCTCTTTCATTGTTTACCTTTTTAGTCATTCTTCCGAATTGTCATTATTAAAACTTAGCTCCAGTTCCACCGCCTGCCCGAACGAATCTTCCACCCACACCTTCAAACTGCTCTGATCGTCCGACTGCGAAGTAAAATACAGCCGGAACGTTTCTTTCTCCAGCGGGTAACGGTCATTCGGTAACAGCACCGTGCCATCATCCAGTTTAAGCGTGCCTTTCCCGTCATACAGGAACCAGCGTATCGTGTACTCCGTATCTTCCCAGCGTCCATCCCGTTTGAGTTCACAGCGGATTTCCGCCGTCTCGTTCACCTTCAACTTCTTCGGAACGGGCATCGTTTCCACCGTGAACGGGTATCTCGTCTGAATATCCAACTGGCTATTACAGGCACACACAAGCACGAGGGCGGCCACTATGTAGCAGCCCACGAGCATTTGATAAATTATCTTCTTCATATACATAATTATAGTAGTTATCGAATCATAAAACGTAGTCCCACGGCAATTTGCGAATGAAATTTTCCGCAATCACCCCCGAACAGCATCCTTTGCCGTCCGTTTACCAGCAAGACAATCCTGTCCGTCAGGTATGCGGACAATTCCAACGTCAGCGCACCCCCGTAAATGAAATTATCCCCGTCCGGCAGCCGCGAACCGTCCGGCATCATCTGTTCGCCCCAGTTCACCGTTTCATACCCGGCAAGGGCGGACAATCCCAGTGCCGCAAAAAATGTCTTCTTCCTGTCCGAAAGGAAGTTCAGGTAATACCCGCCTTCCCCCGTGAACTGGCTGACCGGATAAAGGCTGCCCCGGTAGTCGTACCGCTTTTCCAGATACTCCGCACCGACCACCCAATGATGGGCGTTTTTCGTGTAAGTGCTTACCGCTATCCCGGCATGATAGCCGAAACCGTTGCCGTTTTTCCAGCGCAGATCGTCCGAAAGTCCGCCCGTGAACTGTATTCCCCTCATTCCGGGCAGGCATCTCTGGGCGTGTGCCTGGTTAAAATGCAGGCACACCCCGAAGAGCATGATAATCAACAATACCCTTTTCATACCATTTATTTGATTTTCAGTTCGTTAATCACTTTCACCGCCACAAGGTCGGCGTTCTCCACCCGTATCGTCTGATGCCTGCCGCCGTTCTTCTCGAACAGTTCGATAACCAGAATCTTGTCGTCCGGTATGGTGAACAGCGGAACGACGTACACCGTGCGCACATTGCTTTTCCCGTTCGTTACCAGCACCTCGTTATAGCTGCGTACCGGATCGAGTACCCGTTCCTGAATGGCGGTACGCTTCGGCACTTTCTTATCCACAATCTTGAACTTGATAAAGTCCGTGTTGAAAGCCACGTTCGACCTGTTCCTCGTTTCCGTGTGGAAATAGAACAGCCCGTTGTGCGAGTGGATGGATTTCAAAAGGAACTGCACCCCGAAGCGTTTGCAACCCAGATGCTTGATTTCCCGCTTGTCCGCCTTATAGATGCTTTGCATAATCAGCTTCACCAGCAGCGGGCTTTCGCTGCCCAGTTCACGGAAATAAATATTCATGCGGGTATGCGAAAAGTCCGTTGTGTCCTCATTCTCCAAAAAGTCTTTCATCTCAATGTTCAGCATTTCCGGCTCATGCGCATACTTCGCATTGAAACTGTAAAAACTTCCGTCCTCACAGATAACGGAAAAATTCGTTTCCCCCGGAAACCCTTCGGTCGTAGCCTTCACCCGGATCACGTTCTCCGCCCCGTCCGCTTTTCCGGCAATAATCCAGTTACTACCCAAGTCCACATACTTCACCGCTGACGGGAAAATAATATGCACCGTTTTCGAAAACGTCACCTGTACCCCGAACGGAGTAACCATCTGCCGATAGGGTAACTTTTGCGTGATCCCTTGATACAGGTCATTTCCGGCAACCGTCCGTACCGTGTCATTCACTTGTGCGTTCACGCACATTACTGCGCCCATAACGAGGGCAACCAATCCAAAAATCTTTTTCATTGTCTTTTCTTTTTAATCATTGTTATTTTCACATACCAAGCCTGCAAAGCATCCAATCCGCATGGCATCCCGACCTCATTTTCGCAGCGTGAAGCGAACGACCGTAGTGTAGCGTCAAAAAGAAAAAGCTGTTTGAGCGTAGCGAGTTCTTTTTCTTTAGCGAAACGCAGGAAGAGAGTAGCGTAGAAAATGCAGTCTTGATTTTTTCTTTTTGGTATCTTTTTCTTTTGTATCAAGACAAAAGAAAAAGTACTACTCTTTGGCATAAAGCATCAATTCATACCCGGCTTTCAGATGCACCTTCACCGTCCGGAACTTCTTGGCGAGGTATTGGCTGCCGCCCTGCATCACGCCCCTTGTCAAGTCCATAGCGATCTGCTGTCCGGCACTCTGCGCAAACGAAATGCTTGTCCCCAGTCCGCCGCCGATATTCGCAAGGGCTTCTTTCGCCGCTTCCTGTTCCAGTGACGAAGGGACGGAAAGCCCTTTTATCCCGTCACTGTCATACACCGCCAGTTCCACGGGCAACAAGTTCCCCCGGTATTCGATGGACGACACCACAATATCCAGCCGTTCCCCCTGTACCTTTCCCGTTCCCGAAACGAGCGTGTTCTGCGGAATCACAAGGCTTCCCGCTTGCAGCGGTTCAAGCAGCCGGAGCTTCACCGTCTGCCCGTCCATAATCGTCTGGTCTTGGTGGATGCACGCCCGTATCGTATTCTTCCCCATAGCGTACCCGCTGCCGACCGCCGTATTGAACCCGTAGTTTCTCGGCTGGCTGTACGCCCGCATGAACTCCGCATCGCTCATCGGCTGTTGCAACCCCGACACCGTTTGCTGCCGTGCCGCCTGTACCGCAACGGCGGGCTTTCCCGTCCCTTGCCCGGTATTCTGTCCGGTAACGGGAACTTGCACGATTGTGCCGTTTTGTCCTGCCTGCCCGTTCTGTCCCATGTACTTGGCGGCAAGCTCGTAGCTCTTTTCCATCAGGGCGACCTGCTCGTCTATGCCGCCCGCCTGTCCCTGCTGCGCATCCAGCCGGGCGGTCAGTTCTTCCACCTGACGTTTCAGTTCTTCCTTTTCCTCGTCCACCTTCGGCGTTTCGTAGAACGTGCCGAGTTGTCGGTTGATGTCCCGGTAGGCAACTGTCGAAGAGTTCACGCCCTTTCCCCGTGACGAACCCGAATAATCCCTGAACGGCTCCCGTTCCGGCTCGCTGTCCGGCAGTTCCATTTCCACCTCGTCCGTCCCGTTATCCGCCGCAAAAGCGAAGTCCTGCAACGAACGCACCTTGTCCGCCTGTTTCTTTTCTACCTGCGCCTGCTCGTAGGCTTTCCGCTTGTCGCCGATAATCCCGTCATTCTCCGGCAGGGGAATATCGGCGTTGAACGCCCCGACCGTTTCCCCGCCTTCGTCCTTTTTGTCCGAAGGTGCGAAGATCAGCCACATACTACCCAAAAACAGCAACCCCATCAACGGGTACACCAACAGCTTTTTCCGCTGCTGCATCTGTTTCGGTGTTAGTTCTCTGGCGGCTTTCTTGTCCTTTCCGCCACCTTTCCTTTCTTTGTCCCCTTTCCCCGTGTCCGGGGCTGCGGCATCCGCCACCGTTACGTGCTGCGTTACCGTTTCTTTTTCCTGATTCTGTTCTTCCATGATTTACTGGTTGTTAAAAGGATTGATTATACTGTCATTCTTTAGCCGGATTTGGTCGATATGCTCTATCCCCAGTTCCCGACCGTCACTTTTTCCGATGTTGTAGATGGCTGCCACTGTCATGTACACCGACAACCCGCCGAACACCACGAACATCACAAGGATAACCACCACCCGCTGATCCGGCGTGATACGCCCGCACAGGCGGCGGAGCTTTACGTCCGCCCAGTCCTGTATTTCAGCAATGACCTTCGCCATAAATTTTCCGACCATGCCGTTAGCGTTTGATGGTTTGCAAGTCCTTGTTTTCGGTAATCTCGAAGCCCTCGATGATGAACCCCTGCGGGTTGTTGTCACTCCTTACGGCATCCAACAACCGGCAGCGGGTAACAAGGCTTCTTTCCGTCACCGAACTTTCACGAAGGATGATCTGCCGGGCGAACGTCCGCACGTTGTACGGGTACTTGTCAAAATCGCACCGCACGCTGTCAATCTGTACCATCTGGTTGATGTTCCCCGAAATCACCCGGTTATAATACCCCTTTTCCGAGAGGTCTTTGTAGTAGTTAAATGCGCTCTTGTCCGCCAGCATCAGCGAGCGTTTGATATTGCCCTCGATAGCCGACTTGTCCGGCGAGAGCGTGAAAAACAACTCATGAAACCTGCGCACGTGTTCCCGTGCTTCCACCGGGCGGTTCTGCTGGACGTCCTGCGAGAGTGCCAGCATCAGCGACTTCCCGTTATCCAGCACATAAATCTTCTGCCGTTGCGCTTCGGCAAAACTGTACGACTTCCAGAGCGCAAAGCCCGTCACCACCGCACACAGGCAGATAAACACCAGCGCAAACAAACGTATCTGCCTGAAACTCGTTTCGATATTCTTCAAACTTTTAAATTCCATTTCCTTTCTTGATTTTTTAGTTACTTGATAAGTTTTCCGGCAACATTCCCCACGGCAGCACCCGCCCCGGCAGCGGCAACATTCCCCGCTTTGGCGGCAGTCGTGTTCATCGCACGGTTCGCACCGCTTACGCCGCCCGCCATGATGATCCAGTTCGCAACGGTCGGTATCGTGAAGTACCCGAATATCCCGATAATCAGGAATACCATGTACACCGTATTGCTGCTGTCCGGTATAAAGGTGGGATCACTCATCGCCTCTATATCCTTGGTGAGCATCAACACCTGAATCCTTGCCAGCACCGAACTGAACAGGTCGCTCACGGGCAGCCACATATAGACGGAGATATACCGGGTGATCCACTGCGTCAGGGTACTTTGGAATCCATCATAGACGCTTATCGCAAAGGCGATAGGCCCTAAGATGGAGAGGACGATCAGAAAGAACGTCCGTATCGTGTCTATCACCAGCCCGGCGGACTGGAACAGCAGTTCCAAGAGTTCCTGAAACCACCTGCGTATGTTCTGTTTCATCCGGTACTCCGCCCGGTCTATGTACATCCCGCCCATCGTAATCAGGTCGCCCGCCGACCATCCGAGTTCATCCAGTTTCTTGTCGAACTCTTCCTTATCCACGAGATACGCCGTTTCCGGATTCCGCTTGTTCGCCTCATATTCCAGCTTGTCCTTCTGTTCCCGGTACTTGTTCATGTCGAAGGTCTGCGTTTCCAGCATCCCGTGGCAGCCTTTCACCACGGGAGAGAGAACCGTGTTGATCGTACCCAGCACGAAGGTCGGGAAGAACAGGATGCACAACCCGACGGCAAAGGGGCGGAGCAGCGGGTACACGTCGATAGGTTCGGCACGGGCAAGGGCTTGCCACACTTTGGCGGCAACATAGAACAGCGCACCCAACCCGGCTATCCCTTTGGCTACGCCCGTCAAATTCGAGCATAGCGGCATCATTTCCTGATATAGCGTGTGCAATATCTGATGCAGGTTCTCAAAGTCTATTGATAATAACATCATCTTACCTTATTATATATATATGTATAGGAATCCGTTCTCACCAATAGCGTTCGTCCGCCGAGCCGTACAACGCCATCACCCGGTCGGTATCGTTCTTCTTTTTCGCCCGCAGGTAACTTACCGAGATATTCTTGTTCGTGTAGTACTGCACCAGATTACGGTATTCCAGTAACCGCTTATAGCTCTGGTCGATGATTGCCAGCCGTTCCGCATCCGATAGCGACATTCCGGTGATATTCACCACATTTTTCAAGTCCTGCAATACGTCCGCACTCTCGCTTAACAACTTTGCGTACCCGAACGAGATAGTACTCAATTCATCCGGCGTATAGTTCGGATCGCCTAACATCTTCTGGTAGTTCCGCACATAGATTTCTGAAATATCCGCCACCATCTCGATGCTTTTCTTTACCTTCACGCCGCCCTTTATCACATCGTGTACGTCCTTTAGCGCATCATAGTAACGCTTTCCTTGTTCAAATATCTTTGTCGTTTCCTTGAATCCGTCCAGCGTATTCTTCGCCGTTGTAGAGGTCTGCGCAATCTGTTTAACGGTATTGATAATCCCTTGCGCCAAGTTCCCCGGATCGCTCACGACCCACTGTGCGTTAGCCGTACCCGCTGCCAGCAGGCACGCCAACCCCATGACTATTGCTTTTATCTGTTTCATGTTCTTACTTGTTTAATTGATGGTTACTCCGTTTATATTCCCCGCCGGGCGACAGGTGTATGCGGTCTTTCTCCTTATCGTAGGTCAGCATCACCGCCAGCCCCGTTTCGATAAAGAGGTAGCCGTCCGTTTCCCGTATCAGATACGTTTCCGTCCGGGTATTTCCCGCATGGCTTTTCTTTATCACCGTTACCCGGTATTGCCCGTTCTCTTCCGAAAGGGTAAAGGGCGGTTTACTGCCCGTACTTACCCAGTCGCCCCGCATCCTTTCCAGTTGTCCGGTGTTCGTCTCCTTGCAGGAAATGACGAACGCCAATGCTACCGTCACCGCCGACAGCAGCAGGATTAAATTCAATCGTTTCATACTGATTTCGTTTTTTTAATTGATTATTCATTCATACAGCCAATCATACAGCCGTTTGTACGTTTAGCCGTTTAGTCATTCAGCCAGCCAAACGTTTAATCGTTTAGCCAACCGTCCGGCTGTTCAGCCGTTCAGCCGATTAGCCAGCCGCTTGATGGCAAGCTCCAAGTCGCCGCCCAACTCTTCCGCAAGGTTGAACACTTCCGTTTTCTCGCTCTCTTCGGTGGTGTACGTCAGGTATTCGGCGGGCGAAACTTCCGTTGCATACACCGCCGACTGCACCCCGTTCAGTCCAATCCAGACCTCTTTGTATTTTCGTCCGGGATGGTTGGCAAGGTTGATGGATAGTATCTGCGCTTTCTCCTTCTCCGTCAGTCCGAGCATCGCCTGTATGCCGTCAAACTTGTTCATGTACTTTTTCTGGTCTAAAAGAATTTTGCAGTCCGAGTTATTGATGATACTTTCCTTCACCACAGGGGACGAGATAATATCATCGACTTCCTGCGTGACGACAATCGCCTCACCGAAATACTTCCTGACCGTTTTGTACATATATTTTAAATAGTTAGCCATATTCTCCGTGGTAAGAGCCTTCCACGCTTCTTCCACAATCAAGAGCTTGCGAATCCCTTTCAACCGCCGCATCTTGTTGATGAACGCTTCCATGATAATGATTACCACTACCGGGAAAAGTTCGGCATTATCCTTTATACTGTCAATTTCAAATACTATAAACCGTTTGTGCAGCAGGTCGATATTCTCACGGGAGTTCAGCAGGAAGTCGAACCGTCCGCCCTTGTAATACTGCCGTAGCGTGGTCAGGAAATTATCAATATTGAAATCTTCCCGGCTTACCTTGATGTCCCTTTTCTCCAGTTCCGCCCGGTAATCATTCAGCATATACTCGTAGAAGGTATCGAAGCAGGGAACAATACCCCGGTCTTGCTGTATCTTCTTGATATACGCCGATACCGCACTGCCCAACTCACCGCTTTCCGTTTTCGTGATCTTGTCGTCCTCACTCTTCCAGAGGGTGAGCAGCAGCGTTTTTATGCTGTCCTTTTTCTCCACGTTGAACTTGTAATCGTCCGTAAAGAAAGGATTGAAACTGATCGGTTTCTCTTCCGAATACGTGTAATAAATCCCGTCCGCCCCCTTTGTTTTCCGGTGTATCATTTCGCACAGACCTTGATACGAGTTACCCGTATCGACCAGTACGATATGGCTGTTCTGTTCGTAATACTGCCTGACTAAGTGGTTCATAAAGAACGATTTCCCGCTACCACTCGGCCCAAGTACGAACTTGTTGCGATTGGCTATAATTAATGTGTATAATTTTCTATCTATTTAATACTGAATATCATGTATTTATAGCGTAGAATATATCAATATTAACATTTTACAAACATGCAATTTGCATACAAATAGGGTGGTTATAAGAAAACAGAAAAGGATATTTGTTGTTAATGGGTAAATGTGGTAGGAGATGTTTTTATATCTGTTTTCCCTCGTTTTTCAGTGAAAAATAGACATGATACAGGCGAAAAGAAGAATACTGTTTTTCTTTTCGCCTGTATATATATTTTGCTGTCTATAAAAGTAGGTTTAGTTCGTTTTGGATATATAGACAAAGGGATAAACTAAACTTGCAATGTATAGGAAAGCCTTTTCTTGAATATTAAAAGTTAATTTGTTCAAACTTAATAAGAAAAAAATAGCTTAACAAGCTGTTCTATTATTAACTTTCCCTATATTTGAGTGTTGTTTATATGACTGGTTATGAAACATTTTCTACCCATATTATTTATATTTTCTTTCAATCTTGTCAGCCCACTTTTAGCACAAGACAAGAATTGTGCAGATATGTCTGCTTTATTAGAGAACAAAATATGGAAAGTGCAACTTCCTAAAGACAAACAATATGCAATGGAAATGGAATTTCGTAGTGCCGGATGGAGAACTACGTTTCTATATGATGAAAAACAAACCAAAACATTTTATTCCTATTCTTTGCATGGAGATACTATCAAAGTTTTTGAATCGGGGAAAAATTGTATCATTCAAGAACTTACAGATAGTACTCTGACATTCCTTTATCTACCGGAAAGTTTGACAATCGGAGTTGCGCCTGTTAGATGTACAACAGATAACAGTATTCAAGGGCTACGAGAGAACGAAAAACGATTGGATAGTATTTGGCGCAAAGAAGATATTTGGAACAAGGGTACTGCTCCTATCAATAAAACTCAGGCTATCAAAGAATATCCCCGATGGGCTGTATGGGATTATGACTTGGAAAAGTATTTCGTTTCTCAAATGAAATACCCCAAAGAGTTACTGAAAAAGAATGTGGCAGGTCATTCTGTTGTGATGTTTTCCATCGACACACTGGGTTTACCTCGTGAAATCAATATTCTGACTACTATCCATAAAGAGTTTGACAAAGAAATAATTAGATTAACAAAAGAACTTCCACACTGTCTGCCTTGCAGGGATAAGAACGGTAAACGAATAGAATGCTTCCATACAGTATATGTACCATTCTTACCACAACATTATAGAGATAGAGTAAAATCGGACAGCATTGCAGAGGAAGAATTGAAACAAAGTTTTGTGGAATGGGAAACTGTGTCTTATTTTGAAAAAGCAAATCCGTATGCAGTTACCAACTACATCAATGAACGCCTAACATACGACCCCAAGCTATTGAACGGCAAAAAAGAAGCCAAAGGGATTTATACGATACGAATTGATTCTTACGGAGAAATAATAAAGGTAGAAACCTTACGAAGTTGTGGCATACCTGAATGGGATAAGCAAGTATTGCAAATCATAAAAGGTATGCCACGGTGGACTCCTACCATCAATTATTACGGGAAAGGTGAATATCACAACTCCGTTTGGACTGTACCTGTTTTATTTAAAAATGATAATCGGTAAATCCTTGAATGAACATCGTGATTATAATTGAATTATCAAAACAGAAATTAAATTTAAACTAAAAAATGGGAACATTAGGCTGTATAAATGATATGCTACAACGGGACAAAGAGAACCGTGAGCTTCGCAAATTGAATAAAGAAAGGATGAAAGAACATCATAAATACCTCGTAAACAAGGGAAAAAATATTAATTTATCCAACATTTCCATTGAAACGATAGAGGAAATCCGTAAAAATACCATAGCAAAAGAACAGTCAGACCAAATTTATCTATTCAAGGCATATATAATTTTTGCAATATGCCTTTTAGGATTATTTTTATTGGGCATACTTTGTTATAAATTATTCTTCTGAATACCTAACGACATGCTGTCCGAAGAAAAATAAATGAATTTGAAAAGCCGGGCGATAAACATGATTCATCACTCCGGCTTTACTCCACTTATGGCTTACCTAGTTTATCGGCTTCCTTTCTCAACAGCTCGGCTTGTTCATTGAGTAGCCTTGCACGCTCCAACGCTTCCGCCTGCTTCCTGCTGCGATACTCAAAATCTATCACAGAATCGGTTAGACTTTGGATAAAACCGTTATCCCTCTGCCAATTGAATTTGGTTTCCAGTATATCAAAGACTTCCCCGTCTGCCTGTCCTTGCATCAGCAAATAGCGGTATTTCATATCGTTGTCCTGCAACTGCTGCATACGTTCAGCCAAACGGACATTC
>ERZ777011.197-NODE-197-length-98907-cov-95.152794_pt1 | contig 98907 bp, 65 predicted proteins | sample MGYA00374964_ERZ777011 | MGnify/ENA primary metagenome ERZ777011 (study PRJEB29310, sample SAMD00008975) | mouse gut metagenome | study: EMG produced TPA metagenomics assembly of the Metagenome analysis of fecal microbiota from mouse which was promoted... | reverse complement strand
AGCTGGGGTAAGAGCTATAATATTATGACTGAAGAGAATTTAAACAGGCTCTTAGAGATATTCAGTAAATGTGCCTAATTACGAGAAGCAAAGATTAAGAATAGCAACTTGATTCTCCAATAATTTACTTTCCAGCTCAATAATAAAGACATTAAGTAACCCATTATCGAAGAAATATCTTTTCCTTCTCACTCAGCTTATCCGAGTAATTGGAAATGCCAGAACAAGATAAGCATCATTCAGATATTGAAGATAATCTACCAATGTATCATGCGACAGAGAACAGCCGGCTGATTTTATAATTCCCAGAATTCGTGCCAACGCTAAAGGTTGCATAACACCTTTCGGCCAACTTCTTCACAAGCAATCGGATTTCACTTTCATTTCTTATCTCATTCCTCACAATGACATCTTCTAAAAGAATCTTTTGAAACAGCGAATTCAGCCATGAACGTTTATCTTTAAGCGGAAATGTTTCTGCAAAACCACCATAATAAAAATAAGGTTGAAACCGCTTTACTAAATCTGTCTTCACAGCAACGTCATATTCCCAATGATGAAGTAATGAATAATGATCATATTGCAAATATTCAACGAAAGAAAACGGCTAAATTTCCATAGCGACATATCTTCCTCCGAGAGTTGTATATATCTCTTTGCCAAGCATTTGAGCATTACTTTCGGTAATAAATACTTTATATTTTGAATCGGCCAGACGACGGGCAAATTTTTCCCAACCTACCACATTTTGAATTTCATCCAGATAGATTAATGGCTTATTGTTATACATTTCCTAATAGGCTTCTAATATCAATCCTAATTCTTCTGCCTGTATAAATGCTATTCACTCATCTTCAAAATTGATATATAGTATATCCTTAATTTGCACTCCCCCACTTTCAAGTAAATCTTATATATGCTGAAATAAGGTAAGATTTTCCGGCACGCCTCAACCCAACAAAAACATAATTACACGTATCTTCGAGTTCAAGTTTCCTTTTCATGATTTTCATCTGGGGAATTTCACGCTGTTTCTCCAAAATCAAACTCTTAATCACTCTTTTTCCATCATCTTCTTATCTACTAAAACAAAAATAGCAATAATCTTTCAATATACTGAAAGATTATTGCTAAAATATAGTCGTTATAGCAAATGTTTACTCTATATCCTTTTCTGATAATCCAGTACTTTGCATGATAATCTCGACAGGAACTCCCAACTTTTTCATGTTACGGGCAACTTCCATACGACCTTCTGCAAGTCCTTCTGCACGACCTTCTGCACGACCTTCTGCACGACCTTCCATACGACCTTCCATACGACCTTCCAATTTCGCCCCATCCAACACATCATTCTGTATCATGATAGCGCTCAAATGTTCATCATAAGCCTGCCGCTCCGCTTTGGACATATTATAATACACCAATTTCTCACGGGCTTCCTTCAACCCCGGAGCTTTTGTATCAGGACGGATGCAGCCTGTTTTCAGATACTCTACCCATTCTTCCAAAGGAGTGACCGCCACCTTATTAAATTCATTCACCCGAATCAGAAAATACTCAGGAAAGATTTCGGCAGGAAGCTTATGTACCAATGCGTCTTTCTCTTTGGTAGTCACTTCAAGACGATCATTCGTATGTACTCCGATGAAGTTGTTCTGACCATGGTATAAGTAGTCATCCCCTTTACCAATATCGAAGTATAAGATACTGATTGAATAAATCTTCTTCACCTCATAATAACGTTCACCAAGAGAAATATGCTCCGTGATGGCTTTCGCCACTCCATAGAGGATACGCTCCAGATAATACAATTCACGAGTGTTCTGCACCTCAATGATGATAATCTCATTTTTATCATTTTTGGCTTTGATATCTACGCGATTAAACTTATCATCGGCTGTCTGCTGATTACTTTCACTTTCCAGAATCTCAATGATTTTCACCTCTTCACCAAGAAATACCGTGAGAAAACCTTCCAATACACCGAAATTAGCTTTTTGACGAAGCAGTCTCTTGATTGCCCAGTCAAAACGAATATATCTGTCCACTTGTTCCATACTACTTCCTTTTTCTTTCATTGCTATTTGGTTTTAGCACAAATTTAAGAAAATAAATCTTTCAATGTTTGTTTTAGGATAAATAATTAGGATAAATCACGGCTCTTTCATTTAGGATTTCGTAGCTCGTTCAAAAATGTTGTTATTTTATAGCGAGTGGATCCAAGGGTGGTTAGGGTATTTTTTGCTCCCACGATTCATCATTCATGGAGTGATTTGATGGTTGGATAATATGCTTCCGATGATACCTATTTCTTTGATCTTAAATAGAATAAACAGTTGAATAAATAGGTCGAATGGCAGATTTTTAGTAACTTTATGTTTGCAAATCAAATAGTTATGAATCAAATCAAGCCACTCGACCAAGTTCTTTCGATTGGAACGGACGCACACAGTCATATCACAAAAGTAGTAAATAAATTCGGCTCACGAGACAGTATTTTGTACAAACTGAAGGAATTTGCCTCATCCGTCCCGGATTTTAGAAGAGCAGGCAAAGGAAATATCCGGCACAGACTCGATGACATCATCATGCTGATGATACTTGCCCGCGCCTCAAAGTGTGTGGGCCGAACCGAGATAATAGAATTCGGCAGGCACAATCTTAATAAATTCCGCAAATTGGGCATGTTGAAGAACGGTATCCCGTCCGAGGCGACTCTCTGCCACATGGAGCACGGTATCGATGATCTGGCACTTGCCGACAGGATGCAGGAGTTTATGAAGTTTTTCCACCAAAGCTTGTCCAAGGCAGACGGAGATAAGGAAACAATCTGTGTGGATGGCAAAGCAGAGCGCGGCACTGTAAAGGACAACGGACGCAACCCGGATATTGTGTCAGCATATTCCCACACTGAGGGACCGGAACTCGGGCATGGCAGGATCGAGACCCGGACCTATCGTGTTTTTGACGGTCTTGACATCATAGCTGACAAGGAAAAATAGGGTGGAAACATGACGATTATAGAATATGAATCCGAAACGGTTAAGAAGACATCAGGCGTACATATCTCTGAAAAACGTCTGTATGTGAGCAGTCTGCCAACGAACACTCCGAAGCTGGGTTCATTGATACGCAACCACTGGTCGATAGAAAGCATGCACTGGTCGCTGGATTTCAATCTGCTGCAAGACAGGATAAAACGCAAGTCGGCAAAATCTGCCCGCAATCTTGACTCCATACAGAGAATAGTCCACTCGGTGTTCTCAATATGGAAAGAGCTCCGTAAAAAGCGGTCTGACAAAAGAAAGGGGATGGCCGAGCTTATGAGATATGTATCAATGAGTTTTACCAGACTTTTGCGTTTCCTACACCAAAAATAATAAAAAAATAGATTTTGATAAAAGAATAACTTTCTGACGTACAGCAATAAAAAAATACCCGATTTGCGATGAATCGGGTAAGGGAAACTATGTCTCTACTTAGAGCTTAAATGAAAGAGCCGTGTGAGAGCAGGTTTATATTTAGAACAAAAGTTTCGGATATATCCGAAACTTTTGTATTTTTGCTAAAAACTTTAGTATATGAACGAAAGAAGCAACATTCTAAGAAAGTATAATCTTTGAGGAGAAGAATCTAAAAAATGAATTAACATCATAAGGAAATAAGAAGCATTTATTGTATAGTATCAGAATGTGCTAAAATAATACTTGTTTGCCCAACTCTTTCCCCCTACCTTTGCCGCAAAGAATATGGAACATATAAATCGAATCAAAACACTAGTATGAAATTACACACTGCCGACCTTCTTATCATATGCGCCTATCTTATCGCAATGATTGTCATCGGACTTATCCTAAAAAAACGGGCTGCCCAAAATATGGATTCCTATTTCTTAGGGGGGAAATCATTACCTTTCTATATGTTGGGATTATCCAATGCTTCCGAAATGTTCGATATTACGGGCACAATGCTAATGGTATATTGGGCATTCGCCTATGGCTTCAAAAGTCTTTGGATTCCCTGGCTATGGCCGGTATTTAATCAGATATTCCTCATGGTTTACTTATCCGTATGGCTGCGTCGTTCGAACGTGCTCACCGGTGCCGAATGGATTAAAACCCGTTTCGGAAAAGGGAAAGGATCAACCCTTTCACATACGATTGTTATCGTATTCGCATTACTCAGCGTACTCGGTTTTTTAAGTTATGGATTCATAGGTATTGGTAAATTTATGGAGATATTCATCTCCTGGGAAGTGATATCTCCATTTATTCCTTTCAATGTTCCTGCAGAATATGTACCTCATGTATATGGCATTTTCTTTACCACAATCGCCACTTTCTATGTGATGCTCGGCGGAATGTTGAGTATCGTATGGACGGATGTCGTCCAATTCCTGATAATGACCGTGGCGGGTATCGTTATCGTCGCCATCGGCATGCAGATGGTAGCCCCGGATATGATTCACTCATTTGTTCCCGCCGGCTGGGATTCGCCTTTCTTCGGGTGGACGCTCGATATTGACTGGAGCAGCCGGATGAGTCTCCTCACCGAGCGAATGGCTAACGAACCTTACAGCCTTATAAGCATCTTCGTCATGATGGCTTTATTGAAAGGTATCTTTATGAGTATGGCAGGCCCTGCACCCAACTATGACATGCAGAAGATTCTGTCAAAGAGGCGGCTATGATGAGCGGTTCCGTATCCATCGTATTGTTAATCCCCCGCTACCTGATGATTATGGGATTCGCGTTGCTGGCTATCTACTTCTTCAAAGAGGATGGCGGAATGACACAGATAGAAGTTACACGGACGGACTTTGAGACGATTCTTCCTCACTTGATTACCCGTTATGTACCTGCCGGACTAGCCGGACTGTTATTGGCGGGGCTATTGGCTGCTTTCATGTCTACTTTCGCTTCTACAGTGAATGCAGCTCCTGCATATATCGTGAATGACATTTATCTGAAATATATCAATCCGCAAGCAAGCGTAAAAACGCAAATCTGCAGTAGTTATATCATTTCTGTTGCCGTAGTAGTAATCAGCACTGTTATCGGATTCTTCCTGAAGGATATCAATGAAATCTTCCAATGGATTGTAGGCGCGCTCTTCGGCGGATATATCGCTGCCAACGTACTGAAATGGCACTGGTGGCGCTTCAACGGTGAGGGATATTTCTGGGGAATGACTGCCGGAGTACTGGCGGCAATCGTTATGAAATTCACTGTTCCCGATGCATGGGTGTTGCATTTCTTCCCCGTTTTGTTCGGTGTCTCCCTGATAGGATGTATTGCAGGAACTTACAGCGCACCCCCGACTGACGAAGAAACACTTATCAACTTCTACCCCCGTGTACGTCCGTGGGGTTGGTGGAAGCCAGTCGAAGAAAAAGCATTGGTTCGTTACCCCCATATCCAGCCGAATAGAAACTTTAAAAGAGACGCTTTCAACGTGGCAATCGGCATCGTTTGGCAATGTACGCTTACTATCATTCCGATGTATCTCGTTGTCCGTGAACAATTGGGACTCTGGAGTTCTATCGCCCTGTTGCTGGTTACTACACTCATATTAAGAAAGACATGGTACAAGCCTTTATACAAAGAAGAAGCACGCTACAATGAAGAAATGAAACAACTGAAATAAAAAGAAATAATTAGCTTAACACACTAAAAAAACGGAGAACTGACCATGAAAAGACTATCTGTCATACTAATCTTATTTTTACTATATCTACCACTAAGCGCCCAATTCAAAGGAACGGTCTATATCGACACTGACCAATCGGACATATTCAATAAAGGCGACAAGCCGCTGGCAGGAGTTATGGTAACAGACGGATTGAACGTAGCAAAGACAGATAAGAAAGGTCGGTTCTCTTTACCCGGATTCGAAAAAACACGATTCATCACTATTACAACCCCTGCCGGATACGAAACACAGCATTTCTACCTGCCCGTAACAGAAAACAGGAAAAGCTATGATTTCCTGCTGACTGAAAGTGAACGGACTAAATCGAAAGAGCACTCTTTCGTTCAAATCACCGATACCGAAGTAACCAGTGGAATGGGACGCTGGGTGACAGACCTTCAGCAATATATAAAGAACGAGAAACCTGCATTCCTAATTCATACCGGAGACATCTGTTACGAAGCGGGACTGACCATGCACAACCGTGTAGTAAACGCACAAACAATGGACTGCCCCGTTTATTATTGCATCGGCAATCACGACCTGGTGAAAGGCAAGTATGGCGAAGAGCTTTACGAGTCTCTCTACGGCCCGACATGGTATTCATTTGATGTCGGCAATATCCATTACGTAGTCACCCCCATCGACCACGGAGACAACCCGACTGACTATACTCTGAAAGACGTATATAACTGGCTGAAAAATGACCTCGCCCTGATGAAAGAAGGACAAGCGCTGATTCTTTTCAACCATGACCTGTTCACCGCAAGCGACACTTTCGTATTCAAAGCCGATAACGAACATATGCTCGACCTGCGTGCTTTCAATACAAAGGCCCAAATATACGGGCATATGCACTACAACTACGTCCGCAACCAGAATGGAATTTACACAATCTGCACCGGAACGTTAGACAAAGGCGGCATTGACCATACACCCTCTTCTTTCCGTGCTATTAAGGTAGATGCCAATAATAACATCAGTACAGAACTGAGATACGCTTTCATCGAACCGCAAATTGCCATCGTCTCTCCGATGGACAATCAGACTGCCGCTTCTTCTGCTGCCGCTTCTACTGGCGAAAACCAGCTTCCCGTATCCGTCAACACATATCATTCGCAGGCAAAAACATCACACGTTTCTTATGTCCTAAGCGACGCGGAAAACAACCAAGAAATAGCAAAAGGCAACCTTACCTCTCTCACCGACTGGAACTGGAATGGAAACATTCAAATACCGACGAATGAAAACAGGAAAAGACTGCATCTTACAGTAACCTCATTCTTCAACGACGGAAAGAAAGCGACTGCTACCAGCCAGTTCACTTATCAAAAAGATTTCAAGCTGTCCTCTATTCCGGGCGAAGGCTGGAACACCCTGCTTCAAAACGCTGCCCACTCCGGCGGAGTCAATGATTCTCAAATCAAGCTCCCTCTACAATTGCAATGGACAACCAACACAGGCAGCAATATTTTTATGACTTCCCCCATTATCGCCGAACAAAAAGTATTCATTGCCACCACTGATGACAATGTATCACTGAACACATTCATCTACGCATTTGATTTCAACTCCGGCAAACTATTGTGGCATAGAGCCGCAAACCGGAAAAGTACTTCAACAAAAAGAACTATCGGCCAATCTGGACGTTACATCCACCCCGCTCGTCACCGAACAGGAGACTATCTTTGGCACCGCCGACCGCGGAGTGTTCGCACTGGACAAATCCACACTTTTCAATAAATGGAAAGCAGAGACATCACCTTCACTCGTCTACACCGCCCCTTACTCCAGCACTCCGCAAGCCGGAGTGGAAACAAGCCCCGTAGCGTCACAAGGAGTTGTCTACATCGGAGCTTCCGATGGTTATCTGTACGCTATCGACCAGGCAACGGGAATCATAAAAGAGAAATATAATCTCGGAGTACCCGTATTCTCCACCGTAGCCGTATCCGGTAACCGGATGATTGTTTGCGACTTTGCAGGAAACGTATATTGCTTTGCATCGAAGTAGACCCGCCCCTCTATTCATCTCATACAGTTTTTACCACCCTCAGCGTTGTAATTTGAAGATTATCACGTATCTTTGTTCCCTCAAATCATAAATACGAGATATGGCTATTACAATCAAGAAAGTCACCACAAAGAGCGAGCTGAAGAAATTTATCCGTTTCAATTATAGGATGTATAAGGATAATCCCTATTCCGTGCCCGACCTCTATGACGATATGCTCAACACCTTCAACAAGAAGAAAAACGCAGCGTTCGAGTTCTGTGAAGCAGATTATTTCCTCGCATACCGGGACGATAAAATCGTAGGGCGCGTAGCCGCTATCATCAACAACCGTGCCAATGAGAAATGGGACTGCAAGAACGTCCGTTTCGGATGGATAGACTTCATCGACGATCCCGAAGTATCATCCGCACTCATCAAAACAGTGGAAGATTGGGGAAAAGAACGAGGCATGACTCACATTGCCGGTCCTCTCGGATTTACTGATTTCGATGCGGAAGGAATGTTAGTTGAAGGATTCGACCAACTTAGCACCATGGCTACTATCTACAACTACCCATACTATCCTGTGCACATGGAAAAGTTAGGCTTCGAGAAAGATGCCGACTGGGTGGAATACAAAATCTACATACCGGATGCCATTCCCGACAAACATAAACGTATCTCCGAACTGATCCAACGAAAATATAACCTCAAGATAAAGAAATATACTTCCGCAAAAAAAATAGCCAAAGACTACGGACAGAAGATTTTCGAGCTGATGAATGAAGCATATAGTCCTCTTTACGGCTATTCTCCGTTGACACAGCGGCAAATCGACCAATACGTGAAAATGTATCTGCCGATCCTTGACTTACGGATGGTTACACTGATTACTGATGCCAATGACGAACTGGTCTGCGTAGGCATCTCCATGCCATCTCTCGCCGAGGCTTTACAGAAATCACACGGGCGCCTGTTACCATTCGGATGGTTCTACCTGCTGAAAGCACTGTTCATGAAACGCCGTGCCAAAATGCTTGATCTGCTACTCGTTGCAGTGAAACCGGAATATCAAAACAAAGGTGTTAACGCTTTGTTATTTTCCGATTTAATTCCGGTTTATCAAAAATTAGGTTTTATCTTTGCGGAAAGCAACCCCGAACTGGAACTGAACGGAAAAGTTCAGGCACAATGGGATTACTTTGAGACTCAACAACATAAGCGCCGCCGTGCGTTCATCAAAGAGATAAAATAAAAAAACAGCTATGGAAGAGAACGAATTGATACCTGTAGACAACAACCATGCAGTAGAGTACACTGACGACAACATCCGTCACCTAAGTGACATGGAACATGTACGCACACGCCCCGGTATGTATATCGGAAGGCTGGGCGACGGTGCACATGCCGAAGACGGAATCTATGTCCTCCTGAAAGAAGTAATTGACAACAGTATTGATGAGTTCAAAATGCAAGCCGGTAAGAAAATCGAGATTACCGTTGAAGAAAACCTTCGTATCAGCGTACGCGACTACGGACGAGGCATCCCACAGGGAAAACTCATCGAAGCCGTCAGCATGTTGAACACCGGTGGTAAGTACGACAGCAAGGCATTTAAGAAAAGTGTCGGGTTGAACGGCGTGGGTGTGAAAGCCGTCAATGCCTTGAGCTCCCGTTTCGAGGTGCGCAGTTACCGCGACGGTAAAGTACGTACCGCCACTTTCTCCAAAGGAACCCTGCTGAGTGACAATACGCAAGATACCGAAGAGGAAAACGGAACTTACATCTTCTTCGAACCGGATAATACATTATTCCTGAATTACTGTTTCAAGCCTGAATTTATTGAGACAATGCTACGTAATTACACGTACCTCAATACAGGGCTTGCCATTATCTATAACGGACACCGTATCCTGTCACGCAATGGTCTGGTAGACCTTTTGAACGACAACATGACGGCAACCGGACTTTACCCGATTATCCACCTGAAAGGGGAAGACATCGAAATAGCCTTCACTCATACCGGACAATACGGAGAAGAATATTACTCCTTTGTCAACGGTCAGCACACCACGCAGGGAGGTACGCATCAGAGTGCTTTCAAGGAACACATCGCCCGTACTATCAAGGAATTCTTCAACAAAAACATGGATTATACCGATATCCGTAACGGACTGGTTGCTGCCATTGCCGTCAATGTGGAAGAACCGATCTTTGAGAGTCAGACAAAAACGAAGCTGGGTTCTACCAATATGGTCCCCGGCGGAGTGACAGTCAACAAGTATGTAGGTGATTTCATCAAACAGGAAGTGGATAACTTTCTGCACAAGAACGCGGATATAGCCGAAGTAATACAACAAAAAATTCAAGAATCGGAAAAAGAACGCAAAGCCATCGCAGGGGTTACCAAATTGGCCCGTGAGCGTGCAAAGAAAGCGAACCTGCACAACCGTAAATTACGCGACTGCCGTATTCACCTCAACGACCCGAAAGGGAAAGGATTGGAAGAAGATTCCTGCATCTTTATCACCGAGGGAGACTCCGCAAGTGGTTCCATCACCAAGAGCCGTGATGTGAACACGCAGGCAGTGTTCAGTCTTCGTGGTAAGCCGCTGAACTCTTTCGGACTAACCAAGAAAGTGGTTTACGAAAACGAAGAATTTAATCTGCTTCAAGCAGCCTTGAATATTGAAGACGGATTGGACGGTCTGCGCTACAACAAGGTTATCGTAGCAACCGATGCCGATGTGGACGGCATGCATATCCGCCTGCTACTGATTACCTTCTTCCTGCAATTCTTCCCTGACCTTATAAAAAAGGGACATGTGTATATCCTGCAAACGCCTTTGTTCCGTGTACGCAATAAGAAGAAAACAATCTACTGCTACAGTGAAGAAGAGCGCGTTAACGCAATAAACGAACTAAGCCCGAATCCGGAAATCACGCGATTTAAAGGTTTAGGAGAAATTTCACCGGACGAGTTCAAGCATTTCATCGGTAAAGACATGCGTCTGGAGCAAGTTTCTTTGCGAAAAACAGACGCAGTGAAAGAACTACTTGAGTTCTACATGGGTAAAAACACCATGGAACGACAGAACTTTATCATAGACAATCTAGTTATAGAAGAAGACTTGGCATCATGAGAAAAGCAATATTCCCGGGCACCTTTGACCCATTCACCATCGGACATTATTCGGTAGTGGAACGTGCACTCACCTTTATGGACGAAATCGTGATAGGAATCGGTATCAACGAGAACAAGAATACATACTTTCCCATTGAGAAAAGGGAAGAAATGATTCGAGAACTTTATAAAGATGAACCTCGTATTCAAGTGATGTCTTACAACTGTCTGACCATTGATTTTGCGCAGGAAATAGGAGCCAAGTTCATTATACGCGGTATCCGTACGGTGAAAGATTTCGAGTATGAAGAAACGATTGCGGACATCAACCGCAAACTGGCAGGCATTGAAACCATCCTGCTCTTCACAGAGCCTGAACTGACTTGCGTCAGCTCAACGATTGTACGCGAATTATTGACTTATAATAAAGACATCAGCCAGTTTATTCCCAAAGGAATGAGAATAAATTGAGAATGGAGTAAAGTAAGATTATGAGTAAGATTAAAATATACGTCCTTTTGGCCTGCCTGTGGACAGCATCAGCCGTACAGGCTCAGAATTTCAGTTCGGCTGCCATGCGCAAGCTGCAAATGGCAGAATTTGCCATCTCCAACTTCTATGTAGATAAAGTAGATGAAAACAAACTGGTAGAAGAAGCCATTATCAAAATGCTGGCACAACTCGACCCGCACTCCACCTACTCGGATGCAGAGGAAGTGAAGAAAATGAACGAACCTCTCCAAGGCAATTTCGAGGGTATCGGCGTGCAGTTCCAGATGATTGAGGATACCTTGCTTGTGGTACAACCTGTCAGCAACGGCCCTTCCGAGAAAGTCGGCATCCTTGCCGGCGACCGCATTATTGCCGTCAACGACAGTGCCATTGCCGGAGTAAAGATGAGTACGGAAGATATAATGAAACGCCTTCGCGGCCCGAAAGGCTCCAAAGTCAATCTGAAAATTGTCCGCCGTGGCGTACAAGACCCACTGGTATTCACCGTAAAAAGAGACAAGATACCTATCCTCAGCCTTGATGCCTCTTACATGATTCAGCCCAAGACAGGCTATATCCGTATCAACCGCTTCGGGGCAACGACCGCCGAAGAGTTCAAGAAAGCAATGAAGGAACTCCAGAAGCAAGGAATGAAGGATATGATTCTCGACTTACAAGGCAACGGCGGGGGATACCTCAACGCAGCCATCGACCTTGCCAACGAATTCCTGGAACAAAAAGAAGTAATCGTCTACACCGAAGGACGGACTGCCAAGCGCAGCGACTTCTATGCCAAAGGCAACGGAGACTTCCGTAACGGCCGCCTCATCGTATTGGTCGACGAATATACAGCTTCCGCCAGTGAAATCGTCAGCGGAGCAGTACAGGATTGGGACAGAGGGATTATCGTCGGCCGCCGTTCTTTCGGCAAGGGGCTGGTCCAACGTCCTATCGACCTTCCCGACGGTTCCATGATTCGCCTGACTATCGCCCGTTATTATACTCCTGCCGGCCGCTGCATCCAAAAGCCTTACGACAGCTCGACAGATTACAACAAGGACTTGATAGAACGCTTCAACCACGGTGAGCTGATGAATGCCGACAGCATCCACTTCCCCGATTCGTTGAAAGTACAGACCAAGAAGCTCGGACGCACCGTTTACGGCGGTGGCGGCATCATGCCGGATTATTTCGTGCCCATTGATACCACCCTTTACACGGATTACCACCGCAACCTGGTAGCCAAAGGTGTCGTCATCAAATTCACCATGAAGTTTATCGAAAGACACCGGAAAGAATTAGCCAGCAAGTACAAGAAGTTCGAATCATTCAATGAGAAGTTTATCATTGATGACGGAATGATGGCTACTTTACGCGAAATGGGCGATAAAGAGGGCGTGAAGTTTAACGAAGAGCAGTACCGGAAACCGCTCCCACTCATCAAGACGCAACTCAAAGCTTTGATTGCCCGTGACCTTTGGGATATGAACGAATATTTCCGGGTGATGAATACGACAAATGAAAGTGTGCAAAAGGCATTGGAGATATTGAATTCGGACGAGTATCAGAAGAAGTTGAAAGCACACCAGCCCTGATATTCACCCACTCTCTTCCCCCTCATATTAAAAAACTCACATTTCTCTTTCACCTATCACCGACGGCAGTCAAGCGCTTTGTTCATCGAGGTTTCCGACGGTGATAGGTTGTTTTTTGACCTATCACCTCATCTATCACCTATCACCGCTATGATACACTTTCCTTTCCTACACCGTATCTGTCAATCGGGACAAGGCTAATAAATTCCTCAAACATGCAGGAATACTTTGTTTTTCTCCCTCATATAGTTTATCTTTGCTACTGATATAGCTCATCTACCATAGCCGTGACGAATTCCTACCACGGCCGTGACGAGAAGCTACTACAGCCATGGCAAGTACTCACCACGGCCGTGACAAACTAATGATAAAGACTCCGGAACAGAACTATCCCTACGTCTTAATCAAAGAATAAAGACAGGACAACTTATATAAAGCCGCTTGATAACAGACAACAGCTATATAACACAATCCTCTCTAACTAATATCCAACGATAACTAATTTGTTTTGCAACAACAAAACACAATGTATTTACGGTAAACTAAATAGAGAACAATGGCCATACAATTTGAATTGTACAAGAATCCTCATCCCAAGGACGAGGAAAACAAAGAGACTTATCACGCACGCGTAGTCAACTTCCAGCATATCGACACGGACTATCTGGCAAAAGAAATCCAGATAGCCACCTCGCTGACCGTAGGAGACGTGAAATCTGTCCTCGATTCCCTTAGCCATTTTATGGGTGACCGGCTTCGAGAGGGAGAAAGCGTCCATCTGGACGGCATCGGTTATTTTCAGATAAAACTGAACAGCAAAGAACCTATCACTTCGCCCAAACTGAAAGCCAGTCAAATTAAGCTCAAAGCCAACATCAACTTCAAGGCGGATGCCAAACTGAAGAAGTCAGTCAGCGTCGTACACTTGGAACGAAGCAAACTGAAACCCCATTCAGCTTCCCGCTCGAACGAAGAAATAGACAAGTTGCTGGCTAACTATTTCAGCAATAACCCGATATTAACCCGCTCCGACTTCCAAAGGCTCTGCGGCTTTACTCCCACCACTGCCGCACGGCACATCAAACGGCTGAAAGAGGAAATGAAATTGAAAAATATCAATACATATTATAATCCGATTTATATGCCGATGCCAGGATATTATGGCAAGGCGGAGATAAAAGAGGATGAAGCAAATACTATACAGCAATAAAGTAAAGAGTATGAAAAAAGTGTCCAGGAAGGTGTATTGCCGTTCATTTTGCCGACATCGGCAGAATGGTATTGATAGAACTTTTGAATGACTGCCCCTTTTCATTTCCAAACGTTAGAAAGAAGGCGCGCGGTGCTCTTCAAGTCATCCAGTTGTTCAATCTTGACTTGCTGATTGATGGCGCATCCTTTAATCAGTTGCATTTTTTGCAACAACTGAACTTCTGTCTAGCCTACCCTTCCCTAGACACATTACTTATATGCCCTGACATCACCGATTTATCACGGCCAAAAAGTTCTGTCAAAGACTCTTTCGGCGACACTCCCCGCACGCTGCGCAAGAAGGCAGCCAGCGGTGGAAAAATCGGAAAGATCGCCGATTAAGGAATTATTTCTTTAATTCCTTGCTCAATCAATCTATTTCCCCTATTTTTGCAGTCTGTAAGAGGTGTAAAACGTCGACATTTTAGTTCTAACAATTAAATAATTTAAATTCAATCATTTATGTGGTTAAGTAATTCATCTGTAGGAAGGAAAGTGGTGATGAGCGTTACCGGTATCGCCCTTGTCCTGTTTCTAACATTTCACATGGCGATGAACCTGGTTGCAATCATCTCGGCTGATGGTTACAACATGATTTGTGAGTTCCTGGGAGCAAACTGGTATGCATTGGTAGCTACCGCAGGACTAGCCGCTCTTTTTGTGATTCACATCATCTATGCGTTCTGGCTGACAATGCAGAATCGCAAAGCGCGTGGTAGCGAACGCTATGCAGTGGTTGACAAACCAAAAACTGTAGAATGGGCTTCTCAGAACATGTTAGTGTTAGGTATTATCGTAATCGTAGGTCTTGGCCTGCACCTCTTCAACTTCTGGGCAAAAATGCAGTTGCCGGAACTGATGCACAACATGGGCATGCACGCTGACACGCTGACGCTGGCTTATGCCGCTAACGGCGCTTATCACATCCAGCAGACTTTCTCCTGCCCGGTTTACGTAGTTCTTTACCTCGTTTGGCTGTTTGCGCTGTGGTTCCACCTGACTCACGGTTTCTGGAGCTCTATGCAATCACTGGGATGGAACAACAAAGTATGGATCAACCGTTGGAAATGTATTTCTAACATCTATTCTACGATTGTTGTACTCGGTTTCGCACTGGTAGTAGTGGTATTCTTCGTGAAAACACTGATTTGTGGCGGTGCTTGCTAAATAGGATATTGTAAATGATTAAATTGTAAATAATATTATGATTAAAATAGATTCAAAGATTCCAGAAGGCCCGGTGGCTGAGAAATGGACTAACTATAAAGCTCACCAGAAATTGGTGAACCCCGCTAATAAACGTCGTTTGGACATCATCGTTGTGGGTACGGGTCTGGCAGGTGCTTCTGCCGCTGCTTCACTTGGTGAAATGGGTTTCAGAGTATTCAATTTCTGTATTCAGGATTCTCCCCGTCGTGCACACTCTATCGCTGCACAGGGTGGTATCAATGCTGCGAAGAATTATCAAAATGATGGTGACTCCGTTTACCGTCTGTTCTACGATACCGTAAAAGGTGGCGACTATCGTGCCCGTGAAGCAAACGTATATCGTTTGGCTGAAGTGTCTAACGCTATCATCGACCAATGTGTAGCGCAAGGTGTTCCTTTCGCCCGCGAATATGGCGGTACACTGGACAACCGTTCTTTCGGTGGCGCACAAGTATCCCGTACTTTCTATGCTAAAGGTCAGACTGGTCAGCAGTTGCTGCTGGGTGCTTACTCTGCATTGAGCCGTCAGGTAAACGTAGGTACAGTAAAACTGTACACCCGCTATGAAATGCAGGATGTTGTCATCGTTGACGGACGTGCCCGCGGTATCATCGCAAAAAATCTTGTAACAGGCAAATTGGAACGCTTCGCCGCTCACGCTGTAGTAATCGCTACCGGTGGTTATGGTAACGCTTACTTCTTGTCAACCAACGCTATGGGTTGTAACTGTACAGCTGCTATCTCTTGCTACCGCAAGGGTGCTGTATTCGCAAATCCTGCATACGTTCAGATTCACCCGACTTGTATTCCGGTACATGGCGACAAGCAGTCTAAGCTGACTTTGATGTCCGAATCTCTCCGTAACGACGGTCGTATCTGGGTTCCGAAGAAGAAAGAAGATGCTGTAAGACTCCAGAAAGGCGAAATCAAAGGAAGTGATATTCCGGAAGAAGACCGCGACTATTACTTGGAACGCCGCTATCCGGCATTCGGTAACCTGGTTCCGCGTGACGTTGCCAGCCGTGCCGCTAAAGAACGTTGCGACGCTGGTTTTGGTGTAAACAACACAGGTCTGGCCGTATTCCTCGACTTCTCTGAAGCTATCAACCGTTTGGGTATCGACGTTGTTCTTCAACGTTATGGCAACCTCTTCGATATGTACGAAGAAATCACTGACGTTAACCCGGGCGAACTGGCTAAAGAAATCAGTGGTGTGAAATATTATAACCCGATGATGATTTATCCGGCTATCCACTATACAATGGGTGGTATCTGGGTAGACTACGAACTGCAAACCACTATCAAGGGTCTGTTCGCAATCGGCGAATGTAACTTTTCCGACCACGGTGCAAACCGCCTCGGTGCTTCTGCATTGATGCAAGGTTTGGCTGACGGTTACTTCGTATTGCCTTACACCATCCAGAACTATCTGGCAGACCAGATTACCGTTCCTCGTTTTTCTACCGATCTTCCTGAATTCGCTGAAGCTGAAAAAGCCATTCAAGCTAAGATCGACAAGCTCATGAGCATCCAGGGTAAAGAATCTGTTGATTCTATCCACAAGAAACTGGGTCATATCATGTGGGAATACGTAGGTATGGGACGTACGGCAGAAGGCTTGAAGAAAGGTATCGCCGCACTGAAAGAAATCCGCAAGGAATTCGAAACGAACTTGTTTATCCCCGGTTCTAAGGAAGGTATGAACGTAGAGCTTGACAAAGCAATCCGTCTGTATGACTTCATCACTATGGGTGAGCTTGTTGCTTACGACGCATTGAACCGTAACGAAAGTTGTGGTGGTCACTTCCGTGAAGAATACCAGACTGAAGAAGGAGAAGCAAAACGTGATGACGAAAACTTCTTCTATGTAGCATGCTGGGAATATCAAGGTGACGATGAAAAGGCTCCGGTATTGCACAAAGAACCGCTGGTATACGAAGCTATCAAGGTTCAGACTCGTAACTACAAGAGCTAATCGGTGAAGTTAAACATTTAAAAGAATTAGAAGAAAATGGATAAAAATATATCATTTACACTGAAGGTATGGCGCCAAGCTGGTCCGAAAGCTAAAGGTGCTTTTGAAACCTACCAAATGAAAGATATCCCCGGTGATACTTCCTTCCTCGAAATGCTGGATATTCTGAACGAACAGCTCATCAGCGAAAGAAAAGAACCGGTAGTATTCGATCATGACTGCCGCGAAGGTATCTGCGGTATGTGTTCTCTTTACATCAACGGACACCCGCACGGTCCTGCAACAGGTGCTACTACTTGCCAGATTTATATGCGCCGCTTCAACGATGGTGACACAATCACTGTTGAGCCTTGGCGTTCGGCCGGTTTCCCGGTTATCAAGGACTTGATGGTAGACCGTACTGCATACGACAAGATTATGCAGGCTGGTGGTTATGTAAGTGTACGCACAGGTGCTCCGCAGGATGCTAACGCTATCCTGATCGCGAAGCCTATCGCTGACGAAGCTATGGATGCCGCTTCTTGTATCGGTTGCGGTGCTTGTGTAGCTGCATGTAAGAATGGTTCTGCTATGTTGTTCGTTTCTGCAAAAGTCAGCCAGTTGAACTTGCTGCCGCAGGGTAAACCGGAAGCTTTGCGCCGTGCAAAAGCTATGTTGTCAAAGATGGACGAACTGGGATTCGGTAACTGTACAAACACTCGTGCTTGTGAGGCTGAATGTCCGAAGAATATCTCTATCAGCAACATCGCCCGCTTGAACCGCGACTTCATCATCGCAAAATTAAAAGACTAGAAATTGCTAGATTTCAATAGCGAGAGCTTAATTTGATTAATGACAGAATCCCCTGCCGGACAGTCCGACAGGGGATTTTTTTTATTATCTATGAATTGTCATTAATCACCACTATTATTAAAGAATCATTATGAGTCTTTATTGATAGTCCTGACCAATTCTCCTAACATACCCGGATGACCGATACCCGCCATATCCTTCAAGCATATTTAATACCCGCTTCTTTAAAAGGTGCGGTAAAAGCACCGACAGCCTTATCAGGATTTTCACCATACAACAGATTCACTTGCTCAAAAGCACCGCGCCATTCGCTTCAACTCTGGCCAAACAGCCCATCTCAATTTTCCATTAAAAAAACACCTCGTTAGTTTTAAATGGTTTTATATTTGCTTTCCTATTAAGCTCCTCCAAATAGAAGTGTACAAAGAAGTTATGGAATGTTTGTTTGGAGAAGTAACAAAAAGACCCTACCTTTGTCTATATTCAAAGTGAACTCTTAAAAAGGAATAAATTATGGAAGAATATATAGCACCGCGCAGGAAACGTATCCCATACGGCATGATGAACTTCGCAGTAATCCGCCGCGACGACTGTTATTATGTAGACAAAACCCGGTTTATTCCCATGATAGAAGAGGCAGACAAGTTTTTCTTCTTCATCCGCCCGCGCCGTTTCGGCAAAAGTCTCACAATAAATATGTTGCAGCACTATTATGATATACTTGCCAAGGATAAGTTCGAAGCGCTATTTGGCGACCTTTACATCGGAAAGTACCCTACGCGCGACCGGAACAGCTATCTGGTACTATACCTCAACTTCTCCGGCATAGTAGGCGAACTGCACAACTACCGCAAGGGACTGGACGCGCATTGCCAAACAATGTTCGACTACTTCTGTGACATTTACGCCGACTATCTCCCCAAAGGCATCAAGGAAGAACTCGACAAAAAAGAAGGAGCTGTCGAACAATTTGAATACCTGTTCACAGAATGTAATAAAACCAACCAACGTATTTACCTCTTTATTGACGAATATGACCATTTCACCAATGCCATCCTATCGGACATAGAAAGCCTGCACCGCTATACGGACGAAACACATGGCGAAGGTTATCTGCGCGCCTTCTTCAATAAAATCAAAGCCGGAACCTACTCCAGCATCGAGCGGTGTTTCATCACCGGCGTAAGCCCTGTGACAATGGACGACCTCACAAGCGGTTTCAATATCGGAACCAACTACTCGCTCACACCGGAATTCAACGAGATGATAGGTTTCACGGAAGAAGAAGTGCGCCAAATGCTCACTTACTATTCCACCACCAGTCCGTTCAACCACAGTGTGGACGAACTGATAGAAATAATGAAACCCTGGTATGACAACTACTGCTTTGCGGAAGAATGTTATGGCGAAACCACTATGTATAACTCCAATATGGTGCTATACTTCGTCAAGAATTATATCCAACGGGGCAAAGCCCCCCGGGAGATGGTAGAAGACAATATCCGTATCGACTACGAAAAATTACGTATGCTCATCCGGAAGGACAAAGAGTTTGCCCATGATGCCTCCATCATACAAACATTGGTGAGCGAAGGCTACGTCACCGGAGAACTGAAAAAAGGTTTCCCTGCCGTCAATATCACCAATCCCGACAACTTTGTGAGCCTGCTCTACTATTTCGGTATGCTCACCATTAGCGGCACGTATAAAGGAAAGACCAAACTCACCATTCCTAATCAGGTAGTCCGCGAACAAATATACACCTATCTGCTGAGTACCTACAACGAAGCCGAACTCAATTTCAGCAGTTACGAAAAAAACGAACTTGCCAGCGGTCTTGCCTACGATGGCGACTGGAAAGCCTATTTCGGTTATATTGCCGACTGCCTGAAACGCTACACTTCCCAGCGCGACAAACAGAAAGGCGAATTTTTTGTCCACGGCTTCACGCTTGCCATGACGGCACAAAACCGTTTCTACCGTCCTATTTCCGAACAGGACACACAGGCAGGCTATGTCGACATTTTCCTCTGTCCGCTACTGGATATCTATTCTGACATGAAGCACAGTTACATTGTGGAACTGAAGTATGCTAAGTATAAAGACCCCGAAAGCCGCGTGGAAGAACTGCGACAGGAAGCTATTGCCCAAGCCAACCGCTATGCTGACACTGATACGGTGAAAAGAGCAGTCGGCACTACACAGCTTCATAAGATTGTGGTTGTGTACAAAGGAATGGATATGCCAGTATGTGAAGAAATTTAAAGCAACTCCAGCAATAAATCCATATAGAATCTCGAACATCATTGGGAATAGAAGCACATTGTGCTCGTTAACAGTGAAAATCCGTAAAAGAATTCAAAAGAGAAACAAATACAATAAAATTATTTGGAAAGGACAAGACAAAGGCTTACATTTGTCATGTGATTTTTTTCATAGTATTAGATTTAAGGTTAACAAAGGTTGGAGCAAGGCGTTGCTCCTTTTTTTATGTCTATATGTGAGATTAGTTCATGTGAGTTAATTCAATAACTGATACATTCCTCCTGCCAATACACGAATCACCCCTTTCATTTCCAGTTCGAAAAGAATAGCAGCCATCTTATTTACGGGAATATCTGCTTCTACCACAAGAGAATTGATTTGCAGATTTCCCAGTTTCTCCAAAATAGCGACTATCTTCTGTTCTTCTTCAGACAATTCGATAAAAAGACTACGTTGCACACTTACCTTTTCTGAAAGAGTCGTCGGCATATTCCAGCCCATAGCCTGCACAAAATCTTCGGCAGATAATAACAGGGATGCTTTATTATCCCTAATCAACCGATTGCATCCTTTCGAATATTCATCACTCACACGGCCGGGGAAAGCGAAACAATCGCGATGATAACCTTCAGCAAGTTCGGCTGTAATCAATGAACCTCCCTTTTCTGCCGACTCAATGACGATGGTAGCATCACACATACCGGCAACAATACGGTTTCGACTGATAAAATTATGGCGATCGGGATTCGTTCCGGACAGAAATTCGGTCAGTAATCCCCCTCTTTCAAGCATATCGACAGCCGTTTTCCGATGGACATGAGGATAAATACGATCCAGCCCATGAGCTAAAACACCTACCGTAGGCAGTTCATTAGCCAACGCTTCACGATGCGCATGAATATCGATTCCATAAGCAAGGCCGCTAACTACAAGCACATCAGGACAAAGTGCTTTCAGATCCCGCAGAAAAGAGGCACAGATGTGGGTTCCATAATCAGTAGCATTACGGGTTCCCACCATATTCAAGATATGAAGGGAATTTAGATCGGCATTTCCTTTAAAGAAAAGAACAACAGGGGCATCTTCACATTCCCGCAAACGGGAAGGATAAGCTTCATCATAAAAGGACAGACAGGAGATCCGATTCTTCCGGATAAATTCATATTCCTGTTCGGCGCGGGCAATAGCTTGCGGACAATCCAATGCCTCTATCACCCGTTGACTTACTTCAGGAATACGTTCCGGTATTTCTTTGCGCAGGCGGAAAACATCAACGGCATTGCCCATTCCGTCTATCAGACGTTTCGCCCCTATGTGCCCGATACCTGGCACCATTGTCAGAGCAATACTATAAATTTGTTCTTCTTCGGAGCTGTTCATTTCAGGTAGGGGGCAAAAACATTATCGAACAATTCGCTGTCACTTAAACGTCCGTTTACCACACATACCGTTTCAACAGTGGATTTCACTACTACTTTATTATCATTCTTACGGAAGATATCCTGATAAAATACATATTTGATACCTTCCTTTTTCATATATAGTTTCGAGACAAACTCATCTCCGCTTTTCAATGGAGTCTTGAATGCCATACTAATGCGTGCCACTACCGGATCGACTCCTTGTTCATGAAGTGCAGCAAAACTGACACCCACCGAAGTTAAAAATTCATGACGGGTATGTTCCAGATAGTGCTGATAGTTAGCATTATTGACAATACCTTGAAGGTCACATTCGTAATCGCGAACCTTCATTTCCAATTCATAGATATAGTTCATTTAATTTGAGAATTAAGGATTAAGAATTGAGGATTGAGAGATAACGGTCAGCCTCTTTTTTGCTCAATATCGAGCCCTTTGAACTTCTTCAATTCTTCGGTCGATACTAGTTTATACAGCTTGTCACTGGGACGTATCTTATCCGATTTCATGGAGAAATGCTGTCCTTTCTTCACTGTTTGCACAGGTTCCAAGTCAACACGGGCTTCTTCCAAAGTCATAAATAGAGCACCGGTAGTCGGTCCTGTTATGAGAAGCTTATCGCCTACACTTACTTCAGCAGCTTCTACCAGGAATTCGGAAACTCCGATATTAGAGAAGTATTTGATACCCTTACCTACATAAATCTTACGTTCCGTAGCTGCCGAACCATAATTCCTGGTCCATTCGCCCAAACGCTGTCCCAAGTAATATCCATCCCAAAAGCCACGGTTGAATACGGTTTTCAGGCGTTCATCCCAAGCCGCAATCTTTTCGTCGGTGAATGTTCCATCTAAATAAGCCTTGATAGCTTCTTTATAACATTCAACCACCGTACGTACATACTCAGGTCCACGGGCACGGCCTTCAATCTTGAATACACGTACACCGGCATCCAACATTTTATTCATAAAATGGATGGTCTTCAAGTCTTTGGGAGACATGATATACTCGTTATCAATATCCAATTCCACATCCGTTTCCTTATCACGAACCGTGTAAGAACGGCGACATACCTGCATACAAGCACCGCGATTGGCAGAATGATTCATCTCATGCAAAGAGAGATAGCATTTACCCGATACTGCCATACAAAGCGCACCGTGGCAGAACATTTCGATACGAAGTTGTTCGCCGCTCGGACCACAGATATGTTCTTCCTGTATCTGACGATAAATCTCGGCTACCTGCTCCAGATTCAATTCACGGGCCAATACTACCACATCTGCAAATTGTGCGTAGAATTTTAAAGCCTCTGCATTGGAGATGTTCAGTTGAGTGGAAAGGTGCACCTCCTGCCCTATCTGACGGGCATAATTCATCACTGCCACATCAGCCGCAATCACCGCAGAAATTCCGGCTTCCTTGGCTGCATCGACAATGGTATGCATCAGAGGGATATCTTTATCATAGATAATCGTGTTGACCGTCAGATAACTCTTCATCCCGTGCTCATCACACGTACGGGCTATTTCCCGCAAATCATCAATGGTGAATGTATTAGCCGAACGGGCACGCATATTCAGGTTTTCTATACCGAAATAGATAGAATCGGCACCTGCCTGAATGGCCGCAGCAAGAGATTCGCGCGACCCCACAGGAGCCATTATTTCAAAATCTTTCAAACTAAGACTCATAGAATATATACTTATTTGTATCAGTTAAGCAAATGAATGCGTACAAAGGTAGGCTTTTTTCCGTATTTTTGCAGCGAAAACAAGAAGTTACTTCAATCATAAACAATAAATAGCAGGCTCGTAAATGAAAATAGCCCATATAGATTTAGGAAAAAGCCCTATCTTACTTGCCCCGATGGAGGATGTAACCGATCCGGCTTTCCGCCTGATGTGCAAGAAATTCGGAGCAGACATGGTGTATACCGAGTTTGTATCGAGTGACGCACTAATACGTGCTGTCAGCAAGACGGCACAGAAACTAAGTATCAGCGATGCAGAACGTCCTGTCGCCATCCAGATATACGGAAAGGATACGGAGACAATGGTGGAAGCTGCCAAGATTGTAGAACAGGCACAACCTGACATTCTGGATATTAACTTCGGCTGCCCGGTGAAAAGAGTAGCTGGAAAAGGCGCTGGAGCAGGTATGCTACAAAATATCCCCAAGATGCTGGAAATCACCCGTGCTGTAGTAGATGCGGTGAAAATACCCGTAACAGTGAAGACTCGTTTGGGATGGGATGCAAACAATAAAGTAATTGTAGAATTAGCAGAACAGTTGCAAGATTGTGGCATAGCCGCATTGACTATACATGGTCGTACCCGCGCGCAGATGTACACCGGAGAGGCAGACTGGACACTGATAGGCGAAGTGAAGAATAATCCGAGAATGCATATTCCCATTATCGGTAATGGAGACGTGACCAGTCCTCAACGCTGTAAGGAGTGTTTTGACCGTTATGGAGTAGATGCTGTAATGATCGGTCGCGCCAGTTTCGGTCGTCCATGGATATTCAAGGAAGTAAAACACTATTTAGAGACAGGTGAAGAATTACCTCCACTTAGTTTTGAATGGTGTATGGAAGTACTTCGTCAGGAAGTGGTAGACAGCGTTAATCTGCTCAATGAGCGCAGAGGTATTTTGCATGTACGCCGTCATCTGGCCGCAAGTCCGTTATTCAAGGGAATCCCTAACTTCCGCAACACACGTATTGCGATGTTACGGGCAGAAACAAAAGAAGAGCTTTTCCGGATATTTGATGAAATCACTTCCCAACGCAAAGAAAATCCGGAAATTTAAATCAACACCTATTATACCTATTCTTCAGGAGCTTGTACTTGTTCCTGAAGAATAACCTGATGTAATCAAATAACATGATGTAATTAAAAGGTCAAGGTCTTTGGTTTCTACTTAAACATCGGCTGCGCAAACCACTTTTTAAACATCCAAGTTACGACCACATACAACAGGAATGCAGAGAAGAAACCAACAACGGCATCAATCACATAATGCGCCTGAATATATACGGTAGCCCCACAGAGCAACATATAGAAAGGTATAAGACAGGCAAACAGCTTCTTGCTGCCGCGCCAAGCCATAATCATCAGAATAGTAGAAATGCCTACATGCGAACTGGGAAATGCCGCCGTAGGACGTTCACCCACTTGCTGCGAACTTTCCACCAGACTATAAAAGAATCCATGCTGATAGCCCGGCCCGGGAAGTAACTCCTGATTATAATTGAAATAATCACCGATAGCAGGAAAAATACCTTTAGATACATTATCAATACCAATGGCAGGAAAATAAAATTGAGGACCTGCAACAGGAACGAATATATAAATCAGATAGTAAATAAAGAAAGAAGTGACAAGCACAAAAGACATCTTTTCGAACCACTCAAACTTATAAATGAAATAGAATAGAGTCACAATCAGCATCATCGGATAATAAAAGAAATATCCCATATTGAATGCCTCGCTGACTATAAGATGTGGAAACGTATGGCAGAACCAAATAGCAGGCTGCCCATTGAAAATAAACTGCTCGGCAGTTGCAAATACATGATCTAAATTCGGGAAGAAACGATTGAACTCGAAAGTATCCGGATACCAGTAAGACAGCAGGCTCATCTGAATGACAATACGCACAAACGCCGAAAATTTACAGGGAGCAAGACGATAAAGATACATCAATAAAAAAGTCATAGCCGCGATCATCGCCCTATCCAGCAACATGTGCCATGGATGATCCATCCGCTGAAACAGGAACAGAATCAATATGGAAGTCAACAGATTATAAATCAATGTAATCTTTTCCACAGCAAACAACCCTTTCCGGGTTTCTACGCGCTTAAATAAGTCTAAAGCCATCCTTCATTTTTATACCAGGCAATGGTTTCCCGAACTCCCTTTTCCAAATCATACTCGGGCACATACCCCAGTTCATCCATTACCGGGGTTATATCGCATTGCCAGTTGCGTTGTTTCATTATCTTATATTTATCCGAATTCAGAGTACTGCTCCTCCCGGAACGTGTAGCAATGAATTCAGCGAACAAAGATATAACTTTTAGCACAATTAATGGACATTTCAAGTGAAGAACAAACGGATTACCCAATTCTTTTTGTATCAAATCCGAAAAGGCACGGCTTTTATAAACTTTCCCATCTGTCAAGAAATACGCCTTACGAACCACTTTTTTCTCTATTCCCAGGAAAATAGCCTGCACAATATCTTTCACATACACAAAGGTCAAGTCCTGACGACGGAAACCGACCGAGAAATCAACATGTTTCTGAATAGATTTCGCCATCAGATAGTAATCGGCTTCACGAGGTCCATAGACCCCTGTAGGACGATAAATGACATAAGGGAAGCCGGGCATACTCTGAATATACAACTCCGCTTTCAGTTTGCTCAATCCATAAGCAGTATTGGGCATCGGAGAGTCGTCCGCTTTTATCGGAGTATAGTCTTTCTCACGTACAGGTCCGAACACACTCAATGTACTGATATAGATAAACTGTTTCGGAACCATATCCAGCTCCTTCAACGTATCGATAAAATATTTGGTCTGAAGATAATTCACATAGTCAAAAGAGTTCTTGTCGGGGCATTTTGTAACACCGGCACAATGAATGATATAATCAAATTTGTTGTAAGTGCCTTTATGTCCGGAAAGTTGGGCACGAAGTTCATCAGGGTGCGCAAAATCCAACTCCAGAAAGTGGATTTCCCGGTTTTTCAAATACCGCTTGCTACTCGTAGAACGAATCCCGGCCCACACACTAAACTTTCGCTTCAACGCTTCCTCCACGATGAAACTGCCGATAAAACCACTCGCGCCTGTAATTAAAATACTCTCCATTATTACTTTTCAGATCCTACATGAATATTAATTGAAAAATATGATGCCACAAAGATACGATAAATATAAAATAAAAATCTTCCAAAGCAATATATCTCTATCAAATTAAATACTTTACAGAAAAGCAAATCAAAAAATAAACAGACCTTGACAACAAACTAACCAAAAATTTGTTTACTTTGTATCCTATCAATGATTGAACTACTAATAAATTCCATATAATATGGCAAAAAAGAAAGAAAAGAAAGAGAAAAAGGCCGGCAAAAGAATGAGTAAGAAAGAGCTGGCAGCATTATTAATAGACTTTTTCCATGCCAAATCCAGCGAGACCTTGAGTATGAAATATATATTTTCGGAATTGCGTCTCACTACCCATCCGCAAAAAATGTTATGCGTCGATATATTACATGACCTTTTAGCTGACGATTATATTTCTGAAATAGAAAAAGGAAAATTCCGTCTCACCAATCATGGGACAGAGATGGTAGGCACTTTCCAACGGAAAAGCAATGGCAAGAATACCTTCATTCCTGAAGGAGGAGGCGAGCCGATATTTATAGCCGAACGCAATTCGGCACATGCCATGAACAATGACAAAGTAAAAATCACCTTCTATGCCAAACGGAAAAACAGAGAGGCAGAAGGAGAAGTGATAGAAATACTGGAGCGTGCAAACGATACTTTCGTCGGCACACTGGAAGTGGCCAAGTCATACGCATTCCTGGTGACAGAGAACCGTACATTAGCCAATGATATTTTCATCCCGAAAGATAAGCTGAAAGGCGGAAAGACCGGAGATAAAGCCATTGTGAAAGTAACCGAATGGCCGGACAAGGCAAAGAATCCTATCGGACAAGTAATAGATATATTAGGTCAGGCCGGCGACAACAACACAGAGATGCACGCCATTCTTGCGGAGTTCGGTCTGCCGTATGTATATCCGAAAGCAGTAGAGAAAGCTGCGGACAAGATTCCTGCCGAGATTTCAGCAGAAGAGATTGCCAAACGCGAAGATTTCCGTAAGGTAACAACTTTCACCATCGACCCGAAAGACGCCAAAGATTTTGACGACGCACTTTCCATCCGCAAGCTAAAGGACGGATTGTGGGAAGTAGGCGTACACATTGCCGACGTGACACATTACGTAAAAGAAGGCAGCATCATCGACAAGGAAGCAGAGAAGCGGGCAACTTCCGTTTATTTGGTAGACCGTACCATCCCGATGCTTCCCGAACGGCTGTGTAACTTCATTTGTTCACTCCGCCCGAACGAAGAGAAACTAGCTTTCTCCGTTATCTTCGATATTACGGAAAAAGGAGAAGTCAGAGACTCACGCATCGTACATACGGTTATCAACTCCGACCGTCGCTTCACCTACGAAGAGGCGCAACAAATCATAGAAACAAAAGAAGGAGACTTCAAAGAAGAAGTACTCACATTAGATAGGATTGCCAAAGCACTGCGCGAAAAACGCTTCTCTGCAGGAGCCATTAACTTCGACCGCTACGAAGTGAAGTTCGAGATTGACGAAAAAGGAAAACCAATCAGCGTCTACTTCAAGGAGTCAAAAGATGCCAATAAACTAGTGGAAGAATTCATGTTGCTCGCTAACAAGACCGTAGCAGAAAAGATAGGACGTGTGCCGAAGAACAAGAAAGCCAAAGTGCTTCCTTACCGTATCCACGACCTGCCCGATCCGGAGAAGTTGGAGAACTTGTCACAGTTCATCGCACGCTTCGGCTACAAAGTGCGTACAAGCGGAACGAAGACTGATATTTCAAAATCCATCAATCATTTATTGGACGACATACACGGAAAGAAAGAAGAGAACCTGATAGAAACCGTATCCATCCGTGCCATGCAGAAAGCACGTTACTCAACCCATAACATCGGCCACTACGGACTAGCTTTCGAATATTACACTCACTTTACTTCTCCCATCCGCCGTTTTCCGGACATGATGGTACACCGTTTGGTGACGAAGTATATGGACGGAGGACGCAGCGTATCCGAAGCTAAGTACGAAGACCTCTGCAACCACAGCTCGAACATGGAACAAATTGCAGCCAATGCCGAACGTGCTTCCATCAAATATAAACAGGTGGAATTTATGAGCGAACGTCTGGGGCAGATTTACGACGGTGTAATCTCCGGCGTAACTGAGTGGGGACTTTATGTAGAACTGAACGAGAACAAATGTGAAGGTCTGGTGCCTGTCCGCGACTTGGATGACGACTACTACGAATTCGACGAGAAGAACTATTGTCTTCGCGGACGCCGCAAAAACAAAACATACAGTTTGGGAGACGCTATTACTGTTCGGATAGCTCGTGCCAATCTGGAAAAGAAACAATTGGATTTTGAATTGATAGAAAAGTAAATTCACCAAACAGCCATTATGAAAACTGTCATTATTGAAGATAAACAACGAATCGAGTCCATTATTCTCCATTGCGATGCCTGTTTTGTAGGCATTACTGATTTGGAAGGTAATCCCTACGTAATCCCGATGAACTTCGGTTATGAGAATGGCACCCTATACCTTCATTCGGGTCCTGAAGGCAGCAAGTTGGAGATGTTGGAACATAATAATAATGTATGCATCACTTTCAGCGTCGGTCATAAACTCGTATATCAGCACGAGAAAGTAGCCTGCAGTTACAGCATGCGTTCCGAAAGCGCCATATGCCGTGGAAAAGTGACATTCATAGAAGATATGGACGAAAAACGCCGTGCACTGGATATTATCATGCGTCATTACACGGATAGTGAGTTCAGCTATTCCGATCCTGCGGTACGTAATGTCAAAGTATGGCAAGTACGTATCGATCAGATGACGGGAAAAGTCTTCGGTCTGCGAGCCAACGAAAAGCCATGAAGCGGTTTTCCGACTTTCGACAATACGGCTTTACATAGGAACATTTACTGAATATTCCTTCTAATTTCACACCCTATCCTGTTGGGATTTTCTAAAGAAACTTTATCTTTGTGATGTCAACAATTAAAAGAATATGGTTCGTTTTAATCTTGTTATCACCTTACTACTAATGATAAGCATGGCTGTCAAAGCCGAACTGACCAACCGGATGTTCGATGTCAGGCATGTAGGCTATGCAGAAGGTCTGAGTAGTCAACGTGTTTTCTCGATTGTCGAAGATGGGGACGGCGCTATGTGGATTGCTACAAAAACCGGAATAGACAGATACAACGGTCATACGGTAAAGAACTATGATTTGCCGGGCAGTTTCTATTATGGCGATCTTGCCGGACGCAGACTTTACTTATTGTACGACGCACAACAAGGACTGTTTGCCTACGACCATACCGGACGAATTTACCAATACTCCCCCATCCAGGATCATTTTAAACTAGTCCTCCACCTGGGACAATTGATTCAGGAAGAAGTCATCTTGAACAAACTCTGTCTGGATAGTGACGGAACCTGGTGGATGGGAGCGGATAAAGGACTATACAAGCAAGAAGCGGACCATCGTATAGTTGCCGTACTGAAAGGACAATATGTCAACGACATCGCATTGGCCGGCGAATCGCTTTATGTGGGTACTTCTAACGGAGTCTGGCAACTGTCACACGCCCTGCCGGATAAGAAACGCCAACTGCTGGAGGGGTGGAATGTACAAACATTGTTCTGCGACAAACCGAAGAAAAAACTCTGGATAGGCACATTTGGCAGCGGTTTGTCGGTGATGAACCTCGACACTTCCAAAGTGCTTGCGTTGGAGGGACAAGGGAACACGTTCCTTCATCCGATACGGGCAATTACAGACTATGATGTACATACCATACTCATAGGCGTGGACGGTGGCGGTGTGTATGCGATAGACAAGGATACCAAGCAAGCCCGTTTACTGATGAATACCAAAGATGACACAGATACTTACCTGCGCGGAAACGGTGTATACGCCGTAACCAGAGACGATCAAGGCAACATCTGGATAGGCAGCTATACGGGAGGCGTATCCGTGGCTATCCTGCTGAAACATCCCATTTCGATATTCACACACGAAAAAGGAAATACCCATTCTCTCATCAGCAACAATGTAAATGATATTGAAGAAAACCCGGATGGCAACCAATGGTTTGCTACCGATAATGGAATCAGCATCCGGAACACCCTGTCAGGCACCTGGAAACACGTGCTGAAAGAAATCGTAACCATTTCTCTCTGCACATCCGAGAATGGGAACGTATGGGTAGGAACGTACGGAGACGGAGTGTATCTATTGGATAACAACGGACGCGTGTTACGCCATCTCACCAAGCAACAAGGACAATTGACCACCAATTATATTTTCTCCGTCAGACAAGACATGGAGGGAGACTTATGGATAGGAGGTTTGGACGGATGCCTGATCATGTTTGAAAAAGAAAAAGGCAGCAGACGGTCTTTCGACGTGAATTGGGTACAGTCTATTGAGCCTATCGACCGAAACCGGATAGCGGTGGCTACCGTCAACGGCTTCTTTCTGGTGGACAAACATACAGGGAATATACAGCACTATGCCAATTCCCAGGAATTTCACAATCAGAATGTCAGTGCTTATATCATCTCTATGCTGTTCAATGACGACGGAACCGTGTGGCTGGGAACCGAAGGGGGAGGATTGAACCTATATGACATGAAAAACCGGACGGTAAAGACTTTCACTGTTCAAGAAGGATTGCCGTCCAACGATATATATAGTTTGCAGCGAGACGACAAGAAACGCTTGTGGGTCAGCACCGGAAAAGGAATTGCCTTGATAGACAGCCTGCACGTGTCGAACCTCAACTATGCAGGCAACATTGACAAGGAATATAACAAATCCTCATTTGCCCGGTTGATGAACGGCGAGTTTGTGTATGGCAGCACGGATGGCGCTGTCTTTATCATGCCACTCGACATTTCAACTGTAGACTACTGGACGCTCTTGCGTTTCACGGGGCTGACGGTTGATTATCAAAACGCCAAGGAAGAAGAATCGTTGAAACCTGCCATTCATGATATGCTTGCCGACCGTGCGGTGCAGCTCGGCTATAAACACAACTCGTTTACCGTTTCTTTTGAATCTATCAACTATCGTTTCCAGCGCGACATTGTCTATCAGCATATTTTAGAGGGGTATGACAATGACTGGAGCCAACCATCTGCCGAGGGGAAGGCATCCTACACCAAGGTATCACCGGGCACTTATCTTTTTAAGGTGCGCAGCCTGCGGCGCAGCGACGGAAAAACTATCGCCGAAAGCACCTTAGAAGTGAAAGTGAACCAGCCATGGTGGAACTCGTGGTGGGCTTGGACTGTTTACCTATTTATAATAGGCTTCGTTTTCTATTTCATCCTGCGCTATAAGAGCAACCAGCTCCAAAAGAGATATGACGAAGACAAAATACGTTTCTTTATCGACACGGCACACGACATTCGCACGCCGGTGACGCTTATCATGGCACCTCTGGAGGATTTGAACCGGGAACAGGATCTCTCGGACAAAGCCCGTTATTACCTGAATCTGGCCCATGAAAGTACCCGGAAACTCCATTCGCTCATCACACAGTTGCTCGAATTTGAAAAAGTAGACGCCCACAAACCATCTTCTTCATCGGTTCCGCTTTGTCTGAATGAAGTTTTGCTGAAAGAAGTCTCCGTCTTCCGGTCCTTTTGCGAGAAGAAGCAGTTGACACTGAATCTGACCCAACCCGACGAATCCGTTTTCGTTGCGGCAGACAAACACCTGATAGAGATGTTGCTCGACAATCTTCTCTCCAATGCCTGCAAATACACCATGCCTCAGGGAGAAATCAGTCTGGATTTGAAAACCACGAAGCGCAAAGCCGTCCTTTCGTTGAAGGATAACGGAATAGGCATACCGAAGAAAGCGAAAAAGCACATCTTCTCCGATATTTACAGAGCCGAGAATGCCCGGCAGTCACAGGAAGAAGGAACCGGATTCGGACTGTTGCAGGTGCAGCGCATTGTAAAAATGCTGCATGGTAAAATCACGTTCTGTTCCGAGGAGGGCAAAGGAACTACTTTCACCGTAACATTGCCGCGAACTACCACCATAGCCGAACCCATGTCGCATGAGCCATCCCTCGAACACCTTGCCGACACATCGGATAATAACAGCCCCGAGACGGATAAAATAAAAGATCCGGACGACCGGAATACATTGCTCATTGTAGAAGACCACGAAACTCTCCGTCACTACCTCCGTCAGACCTTTGAACACCTCTATCGGGTGATTGATGTTGCCGACGGACACGAAGCTATCGCCTGTCTTGCCAATGAATATCCGGACATCATCCTCTCCGACGTCATGATGCCCGGCATACGGGGTGACGAACTTTGCAGAATGGTCAAGGAAAATCCTGACACATCGGGTATTCCCGTCGTTCTGCTGACGGCAAAGGCTAACCACGAAGCAATAGTGGAAGGACTGAAGAAAGGCGCGGACGATTATATCCCCAAACCATTCAGTACAGAGATACTGAAACTGAAAGTACAAGGATTGATTGACAACCGAAACAGGCAACGGCAGTTTTTCATGCGGCAAGCCATCGCTCAAGTAGAGGCGGGCGGCAAACGCGACGACAATGAAAACAATGAAAGTGTCGACAACAAGAACGTAACGACAGCAAGCGAAACAATGACCGAAGGCGACCGCCGGTTTATCATGAAAGCTACCCGGTTTGTTCTTGAACATTTGGATGAACCCGATTTCAACATCAATCTCTTGTGCCATGAAATGGCAATGAGCCGGACACTGTTCTACAGTCGCCTTAAGTCACTGACGGGAAAAGGACCGCAAGAGTTTATCCGTATCATCCGGTTACAGAAAGCTGCCGAACTGCTGAAAGAAGGTAAAAGCGTAACCGATGTCGCCGCCGAAACCGGATTCGTCAACACAAAGTATTTCAGTTCATTGTTCAAGAAACAATTCGGGATGCAGCCGAGTAAATATAGTGGTAAGTAGACAAGCATTAATGTTCGGTTCTTGAATTAAAACTAGCTCGTTTCTACACGTTTATGAATATATTTTATTCATTACCCCAATATGAAGAATCAGCCTTCTTATTACTGATAAACCACCGTCTTATCGTATCCTTCATTTCTATTTATTAATCGCCGACTGGGGTTGTCCATCTGGCTGACTCTAGTCGGCTGCTTGGACAACTCCAGTCGACCAGGTGGACAACTCCAGTCGGCTTCTCAGATACAAGCCGTTCAATTGGCCAAGATTGACAATGCCGATGCGAAGGTTACAGGTTGTGAAAGTACATGCAAACTGTGGGGATTACCTCATTCTTTATAGCAACAATCTTCGATAAAAAATGGGTAAGACAACGTCCGTTCGATAAAAATCAGCGGATTTGTCAGCAATCAAACCTAATATGTCAGCAATCTGACCATCGCATCAGCCGGATATTAACATCTTTGCACCAGGCTTTACAAGTATAAAGCACAATCTTACGTTTAATCTTTAAAATGCTAAAACGATGAAAAAAGTAGCACTAGTCCTATTTTTATCCGTTTGCTTCGCGCAACAATCCTGTTCGTCGGATTCTATTGGAACGGAACCGGAAGAAAATCCACAAGACATTCTTTTTTTTAAAGACGATTTCAACTTTTTCGACGAAAAAGTATGGACAAAAGAGACTCATGAACCCGGCTGGACCAATCAGGAGCTGCAAGCATACGATGCCGCCCATGTATCGGTTGGAAAGGACGGGAACAAATCGGTTCTGATTCTTACCGCCGAACGCAAAGGAAATAAAATCTATTCAGGCAGGGTCAATTCAAAAGGAAAAAAGAGTTTCAAGTATCGCAAGATAGAGGCAAGCATCAAGCTTCCCCAAACCAACGGCGGGCTGTGGCCTGCGTTCTGGCTGATGGGAGACAACGACAAAGAATGGCCGGCATGCGGAGAAATAGACATTATGGAAATGGGAGAACAGAGCGGAATGGCTGCGGGCGATTCGGAAAAACAAGTGAACACCGCCATTCACTATGGTCCCAGCGTAGCGGCTCACGAACAGCAATACTACAAAGCCAATGTTACCAACAGCCTGCAAGACGGCAATTATCACACCTACTCTCTGGATTGGGATGAAAACAGCCTGACAATATCCGTCGACAACGTCAAGTTTCATACGTTCGACATTAGCTCGAACACATACTTTCATGACAACTTCTACATCTTGTTCAACCTCGCTGTGGGAGGTGCGTTTACAGGGATTACCGACATTAATAAACTGACGGGCCTGAAAGACGGTGAGAAAGTGAAGATGTACATCGACTGGGTGAAAATATTATAGGAATCTTAAATATACATGCTATGAATATGGAAAAATGTAAGTATCTACTGTTTTGCGGAACACTCGCCCTTTGGATGGCGGGAGGTTTCCAGCAAGTGTATGCAGCAACGGAACCAAGTTCCCAGGCTATTCAACAACAAAGTAACAAGGTAACCGGAAAAGTGAGCGATGCCACAGGGCCCATCATTGGGGCTTCCGTAGTGGAGAAAGGAACTGCCAACGGAACGATTACCGATCTGGATGGAAATTTCAGTTTGAATGTAAAAGCGGGAGCTACGCTCGTTGTCAGCTATGTGGGTTATAAATCCGAAGAGGTAAAAGCGGAAAGAGGTCCTTTGAACATCACCTTGAAGGAGGATGCCAAAGCATTGGATGAAGTCGTAGTTACCGCCCTTGGCATCAAGAGAGAGCGCAAAGCGTTGGGCTACGGCATTGACGAAGTGAAAGGCGAAGCCTTGACCAAAGCCAAAGAAACGAATGTTATCAACTCCATGGCAGGACGTGTGCCAGGCTTGGTAGTCAGCCAGACTGCCGGTGGTCCTTCCGGTTCTACGCGCGTTATTCTGCGAGGCAGTACCGAAATGACCGGCAATAACCAGCCTCTTTATGTAGTGGACGGTGTACCTCTGGACAATACCAACTTCGGCAGTGCCGGTACAAACGGTGGCTTCGACTTGGGCGACGGTATTTCGAGCATCAATGCCGATGACGTAGAAAACATGTCGGTATTGAAAGGCCCTGCAGCGTCCGCACTTTATGGTAGCCGTGCCAGCCACGGTGTTATCTTGATTACAACCAAGCGCGCCAACAAGGATAAAATCAGCGTGGAATATAACGGAACGCTGACTTTCGACACCCAACTTGCCAAATGGAACGATGTGCAACAAATATATGGTATGGGAAGCAACGGCACTTATAGCTATGATGCCATATCCAACACAAACAAAAGTTGGGGTCCCAAAGCAGACGGTTCAAACATGCTGAAGTATTTCGACGGCGTGGAACGCCCTTTCCTCATTGTCCCCGACAATACGTCCAACTTCTTCCGCACGGGTATCACCGCCACCAACTCCGCCATTGTAGGTGTGAACAGCGGAAAAACCGGAATTCGCTTTACCTATACGGATATGCGCAATAAAGACATTGTTCCCCAAACGCACATGAGCCGTGACATTTTCAACCTGCGTGCCAATACGTCTGCGGGCAAGGTAGACTTGGATTTCAGCGTCAACTATACACGGGAAGACGTGAAGAACCGTCCGGCACTGGGCGACAGCAAGTCTAATATCGGTAAAAACCTGATGACCCTCGCCACCACCTACGATCAGGAATGGCTGAGAACCTATCAGACTGCCGACGGCGAATATTCCAACTGGAACGGCATGGATCCCTACAACGTGAATCCATACTGGGATATCTATAAGAACTTCAATAAATCCAAGAAAGATTTGTTCCGCATGAACGGCAAGGCCGTATGGAACATCGACCCACATCTGAAACTTCAGGCAACGTTGGGCGCCGAACTCAACTGGTTCACGTTCGATGATTACAAAGCGCCTACCACTCCCGGATTCGAAGCCGGAAGACTTCAAAACAGTGCTTTCCGCAACCGCATGTACAACTTTGAAGTGTTGGCTCTCTACAACAACCATTGGGGTGATTTCGATTTCAACGCTACATTAGGCGGCAATGTATATAAGGTGAACAACCAGACTACCGTTACCACCGCTCAAGACATGAAGATACGCGATGTCCCTTCACTGACGAGCTTCAACGAAATCAGTGTAGTGCCCGGCAGTTACCGCAAACAGATTAATTCAGTTTACGGAGCAGTGAACGTGGGATGGAGACACATGCTTTACCTCGATGCCACGTTGCGTGGCGACCAATCGTCTACCCTTCCCATTGGCAACAACATGTATATGTATCCTTCTTTCTCCGGTAGCTTTGTATTCTCCGAGCTGACAAAACTGGGCGACCTCCTGCCTTACGGAAAGGTGCGTATGTCATGGGCGCAAGTAGGTAGCGATACCGATCCTTATCAATTGGGAGTCGTCTATACGAAATCCAAATATGCGTATCCCGGATATACCATCGGATATATCGATAACGGAACCATCCCCAACAAAGACTTGAAACCAACCAAAACAAACTCCATGGAAATGGGATTGGAATTGAAATTCCTGAAGAACCGTATCGGACTGGACTTCACCTACTATTCTCAAATCAGTAAAAACCAGATTATGGGAATGGCAAGTTCCTGGACAACCGGTTATAACTATCGCCTGATTAATGCCGGCAAGATAGAAAACAAAGGTATTGAGATTGCCCTTAGCACACGACCGATTCAAACACGCGATTTCTCTTGGGACATTAATCTGAACTTCTCCAAGAACAGCAACAAGGTAAAAGAACTGGATGGCAAATCGGATATGTTTGAACTGGAAAAGGCGTCCTGGCTCGACGTTCAGATAGCCGCTAAGGTAGGTGAGAACTTTGGTTCTATTGTAGGCCCGGACTTCCAACGGAACGAAAGGGGAGATATTCTGATTGACCCGCAAACCGGTCTGCCGCAATATGACAAGAGCAACCACGTACTGGGTAATGCCTCTTGGGACTGGACAGGTGGATTGCTCACCAACTTTACCTACAAAAATCTTTCGCTGGTAGCGGTATTCGATGTGAAAGTAGGCGCCGACCTCTATTCCATGTCTGCCCGTGCTGCTTACGAATCAGGTAAAAGTCCGGAAACATTAGCAGGCCGCGACGCCTGGTATCGCTCGGAAGAAGAAAGATTGGCAGCCGGCATTGCAAAAGGAGCCGACAACTGGAAGCCGACAGGCGGATTCGTGGCTCCGGGTGTCATCGACAACGGTGACGGAACGTATCGCCCCAACGACATCTACATCAATCCGGAAGACTACTGGATGAGCGTTTGCCGTAATGCGCCTTCTATGTTTATTTACGACAACTCATACGTGAAATGCCGTGAACTGACGTTGAGTTACAATGTGCCCAAATCCTGGCTGAAGAATGTAGTAAGCGGACTGACCGTTTCGTTCGTTGCCCGCAATCCGTTCATCGTATGGAAGAATATCCCGAATATCGACCCGGATTCCAACTACAACAATACCACCGGTATGGGACTTGAATACGGTTCGTTGCCTTCACGCAGAAGCTATGGTTTTAATGTAAATGTGAAATTCTAAAAAGATATACCATGAGACAATCTAAATACATCACAATCATCACGATGGCATGTGCCCTGTTTTTCGCTTCTTGCAGCGATGAATACATGGAAAACATGAATACCGACCCTTCCAAGGCCGCTACCATCGACCCGAATGCGCAGCTCACCACTGCCCAACTGCAAACGTACGGAGACCTTAGTATGATGGAAATCTACCGTAACTACCATTATGCATTCACTCAACAACTGATGGGATGCTGGAACACCACCAACTACGGCGGTCGCCATACGCTAGACAATAATGAAATGAGCCGTATCTGGACATCGTTCTACACTCAATCCCTGAAGAATATCATTGATGCTCAATATCGCACAGCCGAAGATGCAGAGAAAGTGAACATCAACTCTGTGCTCCGCATTTATCGGGTTTATCTTATGTCTATCATCACCGACACTTACGGAGACGCTCCTTTTAGTGAAGCCGGTCTGGGATTCCTCGAAGGAAAGTTCAATCCGAAGTATGACAAACAGGAAGATATTTACAACGCTTTCTTTCTGGAGCTGGAAGATGCCGTCAACAAAATCGATCCGACCAAAGATAAAGTGACAGGTGACCTCATCTATGCCGGTGACGTAACTAAATGGCAACAACTGGCAAATTCGCTTCGCCTTCGTTTTGCCATGCGAATCTCCAATGTCAATCCAACAAAGGCACAAACGGAATTTGAAAATGCTTTGGCTGCCAATGGGGGTGTAATAACGGACGCCTCAAGCGATGCGCTCATCAAATACATGACAATCGCATTCAGTTTCGGACAAGAAGCTTACTCTGATTATCGCGGAAATTCATTGTCGCAGTTATTGTTCGGCAACGACCCCGCCAATAATCCAAGTTACCTCTGTTCCACTTTCTTTAATCAGTTATACAATTCCGGTGATCCCCGTACATTCAAAATTTCCCGTTGTTATTATGACGGCTTGATGAGTGCCACCAGTCCCGACAATCGTGTCGACATCACCCAGGAGATGATTGAAAAAGGGATTGATTTCAGTCCGCGCGACCCGGGTGCCTACTCGTGGGAGCCATGGCCTACAGGATACGACAGCCATATTTGTGCGGAATTAGCCGTTAACAACCCTTCTGTTACAGCAACCATGGCTCGTGAGGTGGAACCCAAACTTGCCAATAATTTCCTAAAAAGCGACAATCCGGGCGTAGTGATGACCTCTGCAGAAGTGAAATTCCTGATGGCGGAAGCTACCGTGAAAAAATGGAATGTCGGCAGTGTGTCAGCAGAAGATCTTTACAAGCAAGGAGTGCGTGCGGCTATGGATTTCCTGACAGACAACTACGGTTGCACGGCTACTACTGATGCAGAGTTCGATGCATTCATTCAAGATAAAGGGGCGTTCGGACATACGGACAATCAGAAACTCGAAGCCATCAATACACAGGCCTGGATTCTTCACTTCACCAATCCTGCCGAATGTTGGGCAAACGTGCGTCGTTCCGGTTATCCGAAGTTGAAATCACCGGCAGAATATGGGTTCGGACAATATCTCACCGGTGGAACGGAAATTCCGGTACGTCTCTGCTACCCTGTATTGGAATCTTCCTATAATAAGGAAAACTACCATGAAGCCATCGAACGCATGGGAGGAACAGATAATTGGCACTGCCTTCTGTGGTGGGATACTGAAAACTAACTATTAAACAATCATCCATTATGAAAAAGATATATATTGCACTATTTGCCCTACTCGCTGTAGGCTCCACATTTACTGCATGCACCGAGGAAGAACCGTTCGCTACGGTGACAGAAAATGATGATCCGCATATCCTTGCCCCAGTGTTCCCCGACAGGACGAACGGCCAATTGGCTACATTCGCCAACATCAGCCGGGATGCGAACTTATCCATCGCGCTGACCGTGACTCCGAAAGATTACACCACAGTAACCTGGTTCATTGATGGGCAAGAAGTAGAATCGGGTACCGACTCCGACAAGGAAATCAACCGTAGTCTGAAAGCCGGTACGTATAATTTGAAAATAGAAGTGGAAACTGTGAAAGGGAAGAAGACTTCCCGTGAAGGATTGGTGGTGGTCAACCCATTGGCTGATGACCCTCAATCTAAGGAAGTAGCCTTTGAGAGAATGGTATCTCCCGGCAAGACTGCCCGTTTATATGGCAGTAATCTACAGAAGGTAACGGCCATCCTCTTGGGAGGAAGCACGATTACCGCTCCCACTTATGTTGAATCGGCAGACGGGGACTATCTGGAATACACCGTCCCGACAGGCGTAAACGAAGGCAATTACCGCATCGTTTTGCAAGATGCTGACGGCAATGAATATGGAGCCGACATGGTGAAAGTAACCAATGCTTCCCTTATCATTTCGGGAGCTAACCGGGCTACTGCCAACGTGGATTGGACCATTTCCGGCATCAATCTCGAAAACATCGCTTCTCTAACCATCGACGGGCAGACGGTATCTCAATTCAGCAACCAATCCTCTACAGAGATTACGCTGACTTGTCCGAATTTGTCTGATGGAAGCTATACGCTGACAGGCAAAACCCGTAGCGGAGAGGCGGTACAGTTCTTGAACGACAATGCTACAACTACCGAACAGACTGTGACCGTATCTACCGAAATAACACTTTGGTCAGGACACCATTACGTTTCGTGGGATAAGCCGGACGGTGACCCCAACAAGAGTTTCGGTCTGATTCCAATGGATGTGTTTGCCGATATCACAGCCGGGTCGATATTGAAAGTAGTCTACTCCATAGAACCTACTGCCGAATATCATAAGATGCAGCTTGCCACAGGCTATTGGACAGGCTTGGCAGGTGAGATGGAATTTACGGAAAACGGTGAATATACACTGATACTGACACAAGACATGTTGAATAAGATTCAAGCTGAAGCCGGATTCTTATGTGTAGGACATGGCTATTATGTAGACCTGGTAACCATAAAGTAATGAATACCAGATTGAATAAATAATACTACTTAAAAACAAATCATAATGAAACTCAGAAATATTATATTAATGACCGCATCTGTCGCAATGACTGCCTGTTCCAAACAGGCAGTTCCTACTGCCATTCCTGAAGACGCTAAAATAGAACAACAAGTGGAAAAGCTTCTATCAGAGATGGACCTTGACGCCAAGATAGGGCAAATGACCGAGCTTGCTATTGATGTATTAGGAGAGACGATAAATGGAGAATTCCAATTGGACGAGGCAAAACTCCACAAAGCGATTGCTGAATACAAGGTAGGTTCGTTTCTCAATGCTCCCGGCCCGGTAGCACAAAGCCCTGAAAAGTGGAACGAGATTATCGGTCGAATACAAGAACTGTCGATGGCGGAGATTGGCATTCCATGTATCTACGGTCTGGATCAGAATCATGGTACTACCTATACATTGGGCGGCACGCTCTTTCCTCAAAATATCAATATGGGTGCTGCCTTCAATCCGGATTTGACCTACGAAGCGGCACGTGTAACGGCTTATGAAACAAGGGCTGGCAATTGTCCCTGGACATACTCTCCCACCGTCGATATGGCACGTGATCCCCGTTGGCCGCGTGTATGGGAAAATTATGGAGAAGACTGTTTAGTCAATGCCATTATGGGCAGCACTGCTGTCCGAGGCTTCCAAGGAGATGATCCAAACCATATTCCCGCCGACCGAATCGCCACCTCCGTGAAACATTACATGGGATACTGCATGCCACGCACCGGCAAAGACCGTACACCGGCTTATATATCGGTTTCCGAACTGCGTGAGAAACACTTTGCACCGTTCAAGGCTTGTGTGGAAGCAGGTGCGCTGACTATAATGGTCAACAGTGGTTCCATCAACGGAAAGCCTGTGCACGCCGACCGCGAACTCCTTACACAATGGTTGAAAGAAGACTTGGGATGGGATGGAATGTTAATCACCGACTGGGCGGACATCAACAATCTTTATACCCGCGAACATGTGGCGGCAAACAAGAAAGAAGCCATCGAAATGGCAATCAATGCAGGTATAGACATGGCTATGGAACCGTATGATCTCAATTATTGTACACTGCTAAAAGAGTTAGTGCAAGAGAAAAGAATACCCATGAGCCGTATTGACGATGCCGTCCGCCGGGTGCTTAGACTTAAATTCCGTCTGGGTCTGTTCGATCATCCGAACACTTTATTGAAAGATTATCCTCTCTTCGGCAGCAAGGAGCATGCGCTTATCGCACTTCATGCAGCTGAAGAATCGGAAGTATTGCTAAAAAATAAAGATCATATTCTTCCGCTTCCTCAAGGGAAAAAGCTACTGGTAACCGGTCCGAACGCCAACTCTATGCGTTGCTTGAACGGCGGTTGGAGCTATTCGTGGCAAGGACATCTGACCGACAGATTTGCCGACAAATATAACACCATTTACGAAGCAATCTGCAACAAATTCGGAGCCGATCATGTCCGTCTGGAACAGGGCGTAACCTACAAACCCGAAGGTGCTTACATGGAAGAAAATGAACCGGAAATTGAGAAAGCTGTGGCCGCTGCCCGCAACGTGGATATTATTATCGCCTGCATCGGTGAAAATTCGTATTGCGAAACACCCGGCAATCTTTCCGAACTTGCCATCTCTGCCAACCAAAGCAAACTGGTAAAGGCACTTGCCGCTACGGGAAAACCGATCATCCTGATACTCAATGAGGGTCGTCCCCGCATTATCAACGAGTTGGAGCCATTGGCTGATGCTGTTATTGACATTCTATTACCCGGAAACTATGGTGGCGATGCATTAGCGAACATTCTGGCAGGAGACGTGAACCCCAGTGCCAAGATGCCTTACACATATCCTCGACACGAAGCAGCACTGACTACCTACGATTATCGGGTGAGCGAAGAAATGGACAAGATGGAAGGAGCTTACGACTACAATGCGGTAGTCTCCGTTCAATGGCCTTTCGGATACGGATTGAGCTACACCACTTTCGAATACAGCAACTTCCAAACGGACAAATCTTCGTTTACCGCAGGAGATGATTTGCACTTTTCCATAGACGTAACCAATACCGGTAAATATGCCGGAAAAGAAGTTGTCATGCTATTCAGCAGTGATCTTGTGGCTTCACTTACTCCCGAAAACCGCCGGTTACGAGCCTTCAAAAAGGTGGAACTACAACCGGGCGAAACCCAAACTGTCACTCTATCCATCAAAGGCAGTGACTTGGCTTTTGTCAATTCCGACGGGCAATGGGTACTGGAACAAGGGGATTTCCGTATGCAATGCGGAAATCAAGTAGTGACTATTACTTACAAATAGGCATTTATAAGTAGATATTTATAGGTAAATATTTATAAGCAGGTGTTTATAAGTAAATGTACATTGTTAATGTATACACTCCCGACAATAACTCCATGAGACACTGCGTTATTTCGGTGGTGAACTCAAATTATCATCTATCCGGTTGAACAGCCTCAAACGGCTGTTCAACCAAATTTAAACAACCGCTCCTCTTGATCCAAACGACCGTATGTCTACAATAAAAAGACAATCGTTTGAGTCCAAAGGGGCGGTTGTTTTTATCTGAAGGAAAAAGGTATTATTACAAAGGATATTCCTCAAAAGCATACAAAATGGTAGATAAATAACGTTCGCCTGTATCAGGTAATAATGCAACAATCATTTTCCCGGCATTTTCCGGTCGCTTCGCCAGTTCCGTAGCAGCATATACGGCCGCTCCTGAAGATATGCCTACCAACAAACCTTCCTGTTTGGCCAATTCACGACTCGTACGAATGGCATCGTCATTCTGCACCTGAATAATCTCATCTACGACAGAAGCCTTGTACGTTTTAGGAACAAACCCTGCACCGATTCCCTGAATCTTATGCGGACCTGGTTTTCCTCCCGAGAGTACCGGAGAATCAGAAGGTTCTACTGCCACGATCTTTATACTCGGATCACGCATCTTCAGCGCTTCACCTACACCGCTAACTGTCCCGCCAGTACCTACTCCCGCCACAAAGATATCAACTTTCCCCTCGGTATCTCTCCATATTTCCAGACCGGTAGTCCGTAAATGCATGGCGGGGTTAGCAGGATTCTCGAATTGTTGCAAGATGACAGCTCCCGGAGTGACCGCTTTCAGTTCTTCAGCTTTGGCAATGGCTCCTTTCATACCATCCGCACCGGGAGTCAATACTAATTCTGCCCCTAAAGCTTTCAGAAGATTACGCCGTTCGATGCTCATGGTATCGGGCATCGTCAGAATCAGTTTATAGCCTTTAGCTGCCGAAACAAAAGCCAATCCCACACCGGTATTCCCGCTGGTCGGCTCAATGATAGTTGCTCCGGGATGCAAAATTCCTTTCGTTTCTGCATCCTCAATCATAGCCAATGCTATGCGGTCCTTCACGCTTCCTGCCGGATTGAAAGATTCAATCTTTACAATCAGACGAGCTTTCAGGTCGTTACTTGTATTATAGTTACTAAGTTCCAATAACGGAGTGTTACCTACCAAATCCGTCAATTTCCTTGCTATCTTTTCCATATATATCTGTTTTAAATTTCTCTTGTTTTAATATATGACAAAGATAGTGCGGGTTCTGTTCAGGGTAAATACCATATATGTGGTAAATTCATACCACATCTGTCTGACTTCCTGCCAGATATTATATTAAGAGATCAGCTCTCACAGGGCTGAATGTATCAATTAATACACCTGCTTCCAGGCAAACACATCCATGAGACTGGTCAGGTTCCACATAATAACCGTCACCTGTAGAAAGAATCTCTTTCCGGTCACCAATAGTCAATTCAAACTTACCGCTTGCAACATAAGTAGCCTGGCTATGATAATGTTGATGCATAGAACCGACGGCGCCTTTCTCAAATTCCACTTTCACCATCATCAACTGTCCGTCGTATCCCATTATCTGGCGGCGGATTCTCGGAGCCGGTTTCTCCCAATCCAATTCTTTTTCAAACAGAAAAGCATCACTGCGTGTTTTCATCTTCCAATCTATTCTTATTTATAACTATATTATTTGAATCTCTTCACATAATCTGCAATCAGATAACATGCCGGGCCGAGTACTTGACCATGATCGAATCCTTGCATTTCATACAAAGTCACTTTCTTGTTACCTATACTTTTCAAGACAGCTTCCAACAACGCATTTTCTTCATACCTTGCCGCCATTTCCAGATGCTTGTCCCCCGTAATCAGCACGAGAGGAGCAGTTTCCTTGCGGGCCTTATTTACCGGAGCATACTCATCAACCACCGGAATGCCGTCAGGCAAACCGCGTTCCTTACGAATAGTGAAATGTGTCACCGTCTGACCACTCACCGGAAGATAAGCAGCTACACTATCGGCATCTGCTCCGTATGCTGCCATGTATTTCTTATCCATTGCCAGAATCAACGAAAGATAACCTCCCGCAGAATGACCGGAAACAAAAATATGATCCCTACGACCACCATACTTTTCAATATTCTTGAAAACCCATGCCACAGCTTCAGCCGCATCTTCGATGTAAGCCGGATTCTTTGCTTTCGGACTCAAACGGTAATTCACCGCCACTACTGCAAACCCCTGTTCTCTCAATTCTTTGGGAATAAATTTATTTCCACCTTCCATACCACCACCGTGAAACCAGACGATAGTTGAGAAATCCTTCCTGTTTTCAGGATAATAAATATCCAGTTTACAACGTTCCAGACGATAGGTGTCCGTTTCGGAACCGGAGATATAAGATATATCTTTGTCTGTGCGATAAGCATTTTGTGCTTGAGCAATGCAGGCACAAAGCAAAAAGAGAAGAAGGCAAATCTTTTTCATGATCTTATTTATTTCAGTATTTTTTAGTATTCTTTCCCAATAAGCAGCATACAACCAAATGGCATCCATGTTTCTTATAAAATGCAATATTACGAAATTCTAATAAGAAATAGTCCTTCTACATACAGCTAATTCTGTTCATGCAAAAAATTATTCGTCTGACGACTGTTGAACTTTCGTCTAACAACTGTCAGACAAAAAGTATACAGTTGTCAGACGAATAAAGTTATTCAGCTAGAAAACTAGTCTTCTGTATACATAAGACTAATTCTTATATAAAAAGCGATAACACCCGCGTTTATCATTTCACATTCATTCCTTCAGCCATTGTATACATATCCGGCAAATCGGCAGAGAAAAGCGAAACCGGACTTTCATACATCTTTATAAAACTCTTTTCAGAGGCATGCCCTTTAAAAACAGAGTAGAAATGCGACTCACTTTCACTAGGATCATATTTGTTTCTCCACATCACAATCATGCTGACAAACTGTCCTGTAACAGGGGTAAGGATTTGCTGTGTCCAATAGTTTTTCTCCGGAACACCATCACGTTGAATACCCTCTACTCCGGTTTCTGTAACCCCACACGGTTTTTTCAGTTCTTTTGACAGACGAGACAAGGTATTCATATTGGTAGTCAGCACAACCGGACTCAAACCATGATAAGAATCCATTCCTAAAAAATCTACATAGTCATTGCCGGGCCATCTAAATAGAAAGTTCTCACGTCCCTGCACAGAATCTATTTGCGGGGAAATCGCATAAATAAGGTTATGCACATTTTTTGTGTCCCGCAAATAATTGACTGTAAATTTCCAAAAGGAAGTAAATTCATCACTAGTCGTACATGAACTCCCCCACCACGACCATGTTTGGGTATGCTCATGATAAGGGCGGAAAATGACCGGAACCAATTCACCATTCTTACCTTTCAAATTCAGTGCAAAATTCGCCAAACGATCCAGCCAAGTTTTAAATTTAAGATGTGTAGGACTTCCCTCTTTAAGAATCTCCTTCACAACCTCATTACTGGAATTATCCCATGAATCACCTCCGGTCAACGGATTATTCAGATGTGCACATGCAATAAGTACCTCGCCACGCTCATAAGCCTCTAAAGCGACTCTTTTACGGATTTCATTTTCCGGGTTCTGATAACGATCATCCATTATTTCAGCAACATCAAAACTGAAAACCGCCGGATAGTCACCACAAACATCATGAGTGTCGGAGCGTCCTTCCTCATTATACCATTTACGACCATACCAAAGATCATCATGATGTCCGAACATGAAACCTTTTGACTGAATAGCCCAAAGATTCGAATACAAGGCTTTAGTCTCGGAAGTCGCATTTTTATCTACAATGGAGAGTTCTTTCACTTCTTCATATTCCGGATAAAGCGCCGATACCTCTTCCACATCGCTACAACTCATAAAGACGGATGCTAATCCGACCAAAAGTATATTGATTTGCTTTTTCATAATTATCTGTCTTTTAATCTATATTCGTTAATAAAATAAAACTTTGAGCCTTGAGGATAGTCTGATAAGTTCCATCAACAGTTAATCCTGTCTGGACAGGAACGGGGTGTCCTTCATTGTTAGTTTGCCTATTCCCTTCTTCATATACATATAAAGAAACATTCTCGAGAGCAGCAGGCAAAGAAATATCCAAAGATCGATCCTCGTCTCCTATATTAACGGCAGCAAAAACATATTTTCCTTGATATTCTCCAGCAGCCGCATAAACACCTTTCGTGCGATCAAGCGTTGTTTTAAGGATATTAGAACCAGTCGGAAAATAACGGCACATCAATGACCAAGTGTAATACCACGGACGGATTTCTTCCTGCGAAGGGTCATCGAAGACTTCTTCTCCTAAGATATTCCACATTCCCCACAACTTAATATCTTCCGTCTTACCAGAATCACCGCTACTGTGCATTGCGTCATCCAACATCCAGGCAGCTATTCCCGAATATCCTCCATTCATTACCTCCATACAGAGCAATGGCATATCAAGACCATAAAAATAGTCGTATACCAACATATTAGAATCTGTACCTTTAGTAAACGGATGACCTTCGACACGCCGGTTATACTCTTTCATTAACAACGAATCTGCTTCACGCCAATATTTGTAACCGGCCTCTCCCAACACAATCTTTTTACCAGCAGGAATAAATTCCTTATGGCGAGCCAGAATCTCCGCATATTGCCCAGAACGTACTTCATGTTGTCCGGGATAGGCATGAATATCGTAAATACCGATGTGCGAATCCAAGTCGGTGGCCGCCTGTTTCACCCATCCTGCCGCGTCAAATGGAGAAGACGGATTCTTGTAATCAACGACTGCATCAGGGCCGGCAAACTTCACTTTGCCGTCTAGTCCGGGATATTCTTTCATCTTATCCGCAAAACGGAGTAACATGGATTTCCACAGGTCGTAGTCACCGTCAGTTGAAGCCCAATTCCCATCAGGTTCATTAAAGATCACAAAATATTTGATACAGGAAAAGCCAAGATCATTGACCAGATAATTCAGGTAATCGACAGACATATCCACCCAACATTGTTCATCCTTCATAGCCCAAGTAGGGGGATTATATTCACCATACATCACCACAATATTATGATCCGTACAATACTGCAACAAGCGGGAAAGTGACGCTATATTACGTGTTTTATCATACTTTCCCGTCTGTGGATCATAATAACGAAAAGGACTGTTAATCATACAACGCACATACCCCATACGCATAAAGTCAAGGCATTTAAACAGTTTCTGCCAGTCTTCGTCAGAAACGGAGGCTCCCCATGACTCGGCTTCATCGTAAGGGTCCCACTCCACACCATTTCCTATGTAACCGGAAGTAACAACCTCTTGAGATACATTCACTGTCAGCCGGTTGTCAGAGTGTGTACATGAAACAAGCAATATCCCCACCACAAAAGTTCCTATTATTGTTTTTAAATTCATCATTCTGTTTTTAATAATCGTAATTAGTATACACTATCAGTGATTCTGCCGGCATAGTCACTGTTTCTCCTTTCTCAAGGTGAAGAATCAAGTTCTCATCATTCGGCAAAAGGAGACAATCTCCTTTCTGTTTCAACGTACCGTCCGAATAGATGAACTTTTTACAACCTGATAGAGAAGAAAGAACATTACTTTTTAGTTTTACCGTTTTCGGACTATCAGAAACATTCACCAAAGCAATCATATATTTCCCATCTTTTCCTGATACGGCAGCCTTTACGAAAGGCTCTCCGGTGGTGTCTGTTCTATAAACCGCAGTTCCGGCAGGCATATACCTGGTCAGTAACGACCAGGCATAATACCACGGACGGACGTTTTCCTCTTCTGCTCCGAAACATTCTTCACCGAATATATTCCAGAATCCCCAAATCTTCAGTTTGTCAGGTGCTTCATTAGAGTGCATGGCATCATCCAGCATCCAGGCAATGGAACCTGAAAAACCAGTATTGACAGTTTGAATAAGAGCATCTGCCATATCTGTTCCATACATATAATCATAAACAAACATCTGCGAATCTTCCAACGAGGCGTTAACTTTACTCCCGGCTCTACGAATATTCTCCTTCTGATACAAAGAATCAGCCTTTTCCACAAATTTAAAACCAATTTCTCCCATCACGATTTTCTTTCCTTCAGGAATCTTCCCTTTATAGGCAGCAATAATATCTGCATATTCTCCAGAATTAACGGTGACTTTAGACGGATAGGTATGGATATCGTAAAGTTCTATTTGTTCGTTCAACTGCACTGCACAGCTATCTATCCATCCTGTCTCCGCTTTATCCCAGATGGCAATATCCGGACCGACGATACCAACTTCTCCGATCAGGTCAAATTCTTTCATATATTGATAAAACTGCCGGACAGATGATGCCCAAAGAGGAAAACTCTTATTAGTGGCAGCCCAATAACCATTCGGCTCATTCACCAGATTGTAATAGCGGATACAAGAATATCCTTTATTATGAACCAGATAATCAACCAAGGCAGCTGCGTGACGAAGACTTTGACTGTCAATCTCTGCTTCGCGGGCACGAATGACACTCCATCCCCAATCTCCGAACATGACAGTCACATTACGACTCTGGCAGTAGTCTAACATTTTGGATAATACTTCCATCCCCCGTTCTGGCACCAATCTCCCCTGGTCAACAAACGAAGAAGTATTAATCATGATACGAATAAACTGCGGACACATAAAATCAAGTCTGTCATACAGTTTCTCCCAATCGGCTTCCGAAATAGTTAGTTTACCTTTGCCATAATCCAGTTGATAAGGATCCCACTGCGCCCCATTACCTATATAGCAATCATTTAGCACCGTTTCCGTATCTATGGTGATTATTACATCCTGTTCTACCGGAAAACAGGATGCAAAAAAGGCAACTATAAAAATAAAGAAGTATTTCTTCATATTTTATCATCCATTAGTTAATCCTCATTTTTTGTCACGAGTACAAAGAACTTACGTGCCTGTTTAGCAAACACATCATAATCAGTATAAATATAGGTCCACTCATCCACACCATTGATTTGGAAAGAGAAAGCATTATTCGGCAAAGTTACCGTATTGGTATAACCTCCCCCCTGGAATAATGTATAAGTTCCCGGATTTTCGAGTACGGCAGTCGATTCATTTCCGTCCGAATCAATAAAAGTAATGGTACCTAAACTGTAATTACGAATCCAACGGCTCTCTCCTACTGGGATTTTCCGATAATACTTCTTCAGATCAATATCCGTCTTATCTGCCGGATTAGAAGAACCTTTAAATATAAAATCTGCATATTTCCCGTCAGGCCCGGCAGCATTTATACATTTCCCGGATGTGTTTCCATCATCTGTGATATTCTCCATAATAAAGGTCAGTGTATTGTCATACTCTTTTTCCGGGGAATATTCATCATACCAGCACCATGATTTGTCCATAAACGGATAAACTCTTCCGCCACCCCATTCCGGACCTGTACCACCATAAATAATCAAATTATTAATCGACCATGTACCTTCCAGACTTTCACGGAATTCATTCACATAGATCATATATTCACGTGTTTTTCCAGTTGCGGAAGTTACAGTAAGAACCGATTTTCGCTCCGGATTACTAAAATCCAATGTACTGCCTTTACCTGCAGAAGCTGTGGCTTGATACGACAACTCGATAGATTCTATTTCAACTTTCGACAGATCAGGAATAGCTCCCACATTAAGGGTTACGGTAACTTCCCCGGTTGTATCATCAATGCGTTCAATTTCAGCCTGTCCCACCTGGTTCTTGAATTTAAGACTCGTTACAGACCTCTCGTTATTCCATCCTCCATCATTCAAATCATCCTGCATGTCTTTCACACAAGATTGCATTACCCCCATACAAAGGATAAACAGTGTGTATTTTAATAGTTTATTCATAGCTCACGATTTTTTATTATTCTCTTAAACTTGGATTAAGATTAATCTCGGTTTGCGGCAACGGATAGAAAGAATATTGACTTTCATTTAGTCCGGCATCCTTCACTTCTTTGATTTCTCCAATCCTGCCCCAACGACGAATATCGTACATACGATCTCCTTCAAAAGCCATTTCAAACTTACGTTCTTCATATACTTTCTCCCGGAATTCATCTATCGGCAATCCTGGAGTCAAATCCCCCAATCCTGCCCTATGTCTGATAAAGTTTATCAGTTCATAAGCTTTGGTAGTCGGGCCGGCAGCTTCGGCATACACCATAGCAATGTCAGTAAAACGAATGAGAAAGGGGCGTGTACTAGTCTTATCCCCATCAAATTTGGGATCGATGTATTTTCGGCAGAAGGGGTACTCAAAATCACCGCCATCCGGTTTCCATTCCGCTTTTACCGTTCCATCTTCATTATACACCTTGTCCACAATGAGATCTTTCTTACGCAAATCGTTTCCATCAAACTCATTATAGAAATTCATTTCCGTACGATATTCTCCCCAACCGTCATGAGATTTTATATATTCATCCTTGTCTCCTTGCTTGATCCAGATAGTAGCACCCTCAATATAAGGAAGGAACATTTTGGATATCTTAGAATATTGTCCTTCTGCCTCTCCCGTTCTATCCATAGACATCAAGAAAATATTTTCTTTACCGGCAAAGTTCTCTACATCATAAATCTTGAGCAAATCACTTTCAAAACCATACGTATTCTGCGGATAATCCGGATCCAATCCTAATGCTCTTCCGGCATAAGTCATAGCATCTTGATAGAGAGAATTGACATCTTTCGCCATTTCCTTGTATAAAGGCACATTATTTGCTTTGGCAGAAGCTGCATATAAATAGATTTTAGCTAACAAAGCCTGTGCACCGACTCTATCGATACGTCCCATTATGGGGGCAGCGTATACAGGCAACAATTCTTCCGCTTTCTTACAATCGTCAATCATTAAATCATAAATCTCATCCATATTATTTGCCAAAGGAGTACCCGTTTGCGACAGTGTCTCCACTACTCCATAATGCATCGGTACCAAACCGAAGTTACGTGAAAGACAGAAGTAATTGTATGCACGTAAAAAATAAGCTTCACCCAAATACTGATCCTTTAGCTTGGAATCAATATCCGTACCCGGCATCTTCTTAATGACAGCATTCGCCCGATTAATAGCGATGAATGAGTATTTAAAGAAATTGACCAAAGTAGCATTGGTATCAAAGTTATCAATTCTCCACAGATTCAAGGCACGATTATCAACGGAAGCATCTCCTTTAGTAGTCATAATTTCAGTAGGCATATCACCGATGAAATAAAGAGCACGTGAATACTCGATATAGGTAAGAGTAGCATAAGCGTAATGAATAGCTGCCATTGCATCCCCCTCTGTTTTATAGAAGTTATCTTCGGAATAGAATCCGTAAGGCTCTTCATCAAGACTGCAACCGGAAAAGCCCAGGATACAGCTTATTAAAATGAAAGTGTATATATTCTTTTTCATATCATTTAATTTAGAATGTTATATCAAGACCTACTGTCCATTTCCTCAAGCGAGGATACCCACCGGAATAAATCCCATTTTGCCCGACTTCCGGATCATACCCGTCGAACTTGGTAAATGTATATAAATTGGAAGCATTCATATATAGCCGTATTTTCGAGGCAAACACTTTCTGTTTAGGTAAATCAAAGGTATACCCTACTGTCAGATTCTGGATTCTCACAAAAGAGCCGTCTTCTATCCAATAGTCAGAAAAGCGAGTCTGACGTCCGTCACGCAGACTGGGATATTTGTTAGTCGGGTTGTCAGGTGTCCAACGGAGTGCGGCATTATGCGGATCACCAAAAGTCTTGGTGTTCAACACATCATTTCCAAACACACCATTCAGGAAAATACTCGCATCCAGTTTCTTCCAACGGAAAGAAAGATTCAGACTTGCCGTAAAATCAGGATTAGGATCACCGATAATACATTTATCGTTTTCATTCACAACACCTTGTGTCCCGTCCCCATCATACGTATTGACATATTTGAATTCTCCCGGCATAGCATCTTCTCCCGACAATCCTGCGTTAAGTCCTTCCGGCAAAGTCTGAATAATTCCATCACATTTATATCCATAAAAGACATTGATCGGTTGGCCAATAGCAAGTATATTAGTATAAGAGCGATACTGTTCACTCAAGTTACCGACAACTTCATATTCCATTCCCGTACGGGCATCTTTCAATAAACCCGATTCGACACTACTTCCCAAATCAAGCACCTTGTTACGGTTCATAGAGAATATAAAAGTTCCATTCAAGCTCCAATCTTTTTTATCTACCATTACTCCGTCAATCGTTACTTCAAATCCCCGGTTGCGAATCTTACCATCATTCACCCACATGCGGTCATAACCGGAAGAAAGGGCCAAGTTTCTTTCTCTCAACAGGTCAGACGTCTCTTTATTGTAAATATCCAAAGTGACGCGAAGTCTTCTGTTAAAGAAAGCCATATCAATACCAAAGTCCCATTGCGCAGTTGTCTCCCATTTCAGATCTGGATTAGGAATTCCACTCCAAATTTTCCAGATTCCGTCTTGCCCGGACTGCCCTGACTCATACCCGGGACCGATAGCAGTCAGCCATTGTCCCTGATGGTAATATTTAGTCGTTCCATAACGGCTAAGAGTCTGATAAGGACTGATTCCCTGATTTCCCGAAATACCGTAACTTAAACGAAACTTCAATTCATCAAATGTATTTAGTTTCTTTATAAACTTCTCTTCGTGAGCTTTCCAGCTGATAGCTCCGGAAGGGAAATACCCCCACTTGTTATTCTTACCGAATTTAGAAGAACCGTCGGCACGAAAAGTGGCAGTAAGCAAATACTTATTATCATAAGTGTAATTCAGACGGGCCATTCCGGAAACCAGTTTACTTTTCGAGAACCCGTTGGAAATAATATTGTTCGCTTTCTCTCCGGCTCCCATATTCTCATTTCCCAATGCTTCATTCACAAAACCATTAGCAGTCAGATACGAATCACGATATTGATACCACTCGTAAGAATGACCTACCATGACGCCCACTTCATGTTTGCCGAACATTTGAGAGTAATTGGCAAATGTTTCGGAAACAAAATTTTGATTCTCTGTGTTACCAATGACTCCCCTACCACGGTTCTCCGTACCGACTTGGGTGTATTTCTGTGGCAGATACTGGTCGTTGGTAGATTTTCCATATTTATAATTCAACTGGCTTGTGAGACGAAGTTGCGGTATCACTTGCCATTCAAAAGCCCCGGATGAGATAACATCCAGCATTTTGGTCTTATCCTTTTTATGCTCGCGAATAGCGATAGGATGACTATAATCTTGAGCAGTAGTCTGATAATAAGTTCCGTCTTCATTATACACAGGATAAATCGGATTTCTCCAATAAGCCATTCCGCCATTGTTATTACGGTTGCCAAGATATAGAATATTGGATGCACGAATCGTAAAGTTCTTATATATCTTATGACTGACATTCAGATTATACCCCCCTTTACTATAATCATCATCAATATACATTCCCTGGTCCGTATAATAATTAGCACTCAGGTTAAAACTCGTCTTCTCGTTAGCACTGGAGACAGAAACTGTTGTATTATTAGACACAGGCGCATCTCTAAACACTAATTCATCCCAACGGGTATTGGTTGTCCAAGTAGTCTGAAGCTCCTCAATAGACGGGTAATAAACACCGGCAGAATTATTTGCACCGATATAGAGCGGCTGTAATCCACCATTCACACGTCCCTCATTGTTCAACATTGCCATCATCACCGGGTTTCTCCACAAATCCAGTTTGGAAGAAAATTCAGAGAAAGTGAGCTGCTGTTTGACAGATACCGTCGTAGTTCCTTCTTTCGCCCTTCGAGTGGTTACAATTATAACTCCATTAGCACCTCTGGAACCATAAATTGCAGAAGCAGAAGCATCTTTTAATACTTCCATTGAAACAATATCATCGGTATTAATCTGTTTCAAATCACCGGCATCTCCCAATGGAAAACCATCTACCACAATCAAAGGTGAATTGGATCCACGCAGCGAACTATTACCACGAATACGAACCGTTGATCCGGCTCCCGGATCCTGTGACGAATTGATTACTTGTACACCCGCCGCACGCCCCTGCAACAATCCTTCAACAGAATTAGCCGGTATATCACTTAATGCCTCCGGCTTTACCGTCGCAACCGATCCCGTCAAATCACTCTTTTTCACCGACCCATACCCAATGACCACCACCTGATCAAGTAATTGAGTAGCATCACTAAGTACCACATTTACCACCTTTTTTCCGGAAACCAATATTTCTATACTATTCATACCTACATAAGAAAACTCTAAAACCCCATTCACCGGCACATTGGCCAGAGAGTAATTCCCATCAAAATCACTGACTGTTCCTACAGCCGAACCTTTAATTTTAATAGTAGCTCCTATCAGAGGCTCACCTTGTACATCTTTAACCACTCCAGTCACAGTAATCTTGGAAGATGTTTGCTCTACCGCAGCCCATGCGGTAGGAAATACGGACAAAAAAAGGCATATCAACACAACTTTGCAGAGTGACATGCTACCAAGCCGTTTTTTCTGTTTATTCATCATAATATAAAATTTAAGCGTTGAATTCTTTACTGATAATTTGATAATACAAATATAGACTATAACCTTTCATTTTCATTCGCACTATTTACTCTATTATTATACTTTTTTGAACGATTTAATCTATGATTATCTATTTTTCGCATAGCAACCTCCCCAATGTACACATAAACAGTGTATACACATCACATTAAAAGACTAAAAGACAAAGGAGATTCAGTTAATTACACCTTGCAGTCGGTCAACAAGTAAGAGAGCAGTTCATTTACAGAGCAGGTAGCCACGCAGACATACTTATCCGCACTACCATAATACACAAAGAGCGTATCATCCACAATCACATTTCCCGTAGGGAATACACAACCGTTATAATACCCGTTTATCTCGAAGTCCTCTTCCGGTTCGAGAATTGATTCATGCGTTTTGGCTAGTATTTTCAGAGGGTTATCCAAGTCGAGCAATAAAGCCCCCACCCTATAATACCCTTTTCCGCCATGCTCCACACCATGATAGAGCATCAACCAACCCTTGTCCGTTTTCAAGGGAGGAGTACTTCCACCAATCTTTTCCTCCCAAGTATTTTCACGTCCTGTCAGAAGAAGATGGCTTTCCTTACTCTCCCAATCCAACAAATCATCCGAAAACTTTATCCAGATAGAAGGGTATTCTACACCAAATTTTTCGCCAATATACTGCTTGGGGCGATGTAACATAACAAATTGTCCGTTTACCTTCTCGGGAAAAAGAATCACATCGCGATCATCAAGCACCGGCGAAGTCAGACGTCCCAAACGGCGAAAATGGCAAAAATCTGTAGTAACAGCCAGCCCAGTATTACCTAAATTCTTAGCAATAGCTGCAGGAGCATACTTACCACATTCAGGAAGTAAAACTTCATCATGCCCAAACTTCCAATACTGCCCGGGTGGTACCGGCCGATAGGCATAAGTAATATAATACTCACCATCAAACTTCACAATACGAGGATCTTCCACACATCCGGAATCAGGCCCATCGGCACTCGGAGAAAAAGCCGGCCGATCCGAGTGCCTTTCAAAATAAAACCCATCCCTGCTCGTAGCCAATCCCAAGCGGATAACATGTTCTCTATCATTACCTGCAGCACGATATAACATATAAAACATGCCGTTATCATAGAACACGCCAGGATTACAAGTCACCAAAGATTCCCAATCATTCTTTTCCGACGGAGAAAGAATCGGGTTTCCTTCAAATTTCTTTAATTTCATATATTCTATTTATTTTATTGGAAAATAATCCAAATCAATGCGCTTAACACAAGTAACACCACTGCCCATACCTGATAGTTCTTATACCAGACTACTGTTTTCAAGGTTACATATTCTTCTTTCAGATCGCTAAGAGAAAAGGTGGTGTCAGTAAGTTTATCTTTACCCGGAGCCGCATAAAAAAAACTGCTTACACAAATCAATATTATACTGAATATCAACAAAAAAGGGACCATCAACAAAAAGTGCAAATCACCAAAAACCGTATTTTTAAAGAAAAGTAAAAGAACCGCTACTACCAGACCGAGAATCAATCCCATAAAAGCTCCGCCACCATTCACTCTCTTATTAAAAATTCCAAGAAGGAAAGCCGCTACGATAGGAGGAGAAATATAAGAAAGCATTTCCTGATAATATTTTAGAAGAGATCCGAATTTACCAATTTGAGGTGCCCATAATGCAGCTAACAGAATAATCACACAAGAAGCGATTTTACCAACCAGTACCAGCTTTTTTGTATCAGCATGTTTATTTAACTTCGCATAAAAGTCCATCGTAAACAAAGTAGAAGTAGAATTCAAGATAGCACTAATCGTAGAAGTCAATGCAGACAACAGAGCAGCCAGCATAATACCCAGCAAACCAACAGGCATTAATTGCATCACCATATTAGGATATACCATATCGGGTTTATCCAAACCTGGAAATAAATCACGGGCAATCAATCCAGGAATAGCGATAATAAACAATGTGCTCATCGTGAGAAAACCGGTGAATATAACACCTCTCCGACCTTCATCAATAGTTCTGGCACTCAAAACACGTTGTACTAAAGTCTGATTATTAGCCCAGAAGTAAATACCCAATATGGGCATCCCCACGATCAGCCCCAACCAAGGAGTGGCATTATCGGACAACGGGCGAATCAGCTTCACCAATATATCATCGTTTTCAAACAAATGATAGAAATAACTTCCTCCCTGTTGAAAACAGAAATAGGTAAGCAAAACCGAACCCAAAATCAAAACTACCGCCTGTATCAGTTCCGCGTTAATGGCAGAAGAAAGTCCTCCCGGAATTGTATATGAAGCTGCAATAATAGCAAAGACTATAATAATCATCTGAAGATCAGCTTCAGGTAATACCAGTTTGATAATTAATGCGGCTGCATAAAGCGCACCGGCAGCATCCAGAAAAATATTTCCGATAATACAAATAGCGGAAAAGTAGTAACGGGAACGCCTATCAAATCTCTTCTCCAGAAACTCCGGAATCGTAAAAACCTTCGACCTTATATATAAAGGTAGAAGGAAAACAGCAAAAAACACCATAACTACAATACCGGTCAGGTTATAATTGAAAACGGCAAGTCCCGTATCATAAGCATCACCCGATTGCCCGATAAGCGTAGTACTGGATATACTGGCGGCAAACAGGGACAACCCTACAACCCACCAGGGCATGGAACGTCCGGCAAGAAAATACGACTGGGCATCCGAACTCTTTCCGTTCTTTACACCCCACCATATAATAAATAGCAAATATACGACTACGATTATAATATCAATAGTTCCGATAGAAAATGATTCCATAGCATTCAATTAGTTATTAAGTATGATTCACTTTGCAAATGTAAGGCATATAATGATAGTTTTTTGATATTATATTGCTTAATAATTATACTTTTTTGAATAGCCTGTTTTTGTATTATTATTATTCGTACATTTGTATCAAGTTAAATACAGTTCTTATGAAAGACATTCAAAAGGAAATTACTCCCATTTCTTCTGATGATTTATTCATCGTTTTAAATCATCCCAATGCAAAATTTGATTATCCGGTACATTATCACTCCGACTATGAAATTAATCTTGTGATGAATACGTATGGAGAAAGAATTGTAGGCGATTCAGTCGAAAAGTTTGACAATCTGGATTTGGTAATGACTGGTCCCAATCTTCCGCATGCCTGGAAAGGGGAGATTGTAGAAGGCAATCATGTGGTGACAATTCAGTTCTCGGACAAACTGCTCAATTTTCCAATATTGGAGAAACGACTATTCAGCCCGATTAAACAACTGTTACTCGACTCACAGAAAGGAATTAGCTTTTCTGAAAACACCATGCTGGCAATGAAAGAGAAAATTCTCCAGCTTACCCGGATGCAAGGCTTCCACACCGTTTTAGAGTTTCTCTCTATCTTGTATGATCTCTCCACTGCCGACAGACATATTTTAGTCAGTAATCTCTATGACACAAAAGACACGATACGTACCTCAAAAAGTAGACGCATTGCAAAAGTCTGCGACTATATAGAGAAGAATTTTGAAGAACCTATCAAACTGGGAGATGTAGCAGCTCTGGTAAATATGTCGGAATCCGCTTTCAGCCATTTCTTCAGAAAGAAAACAAATTGCACCTTTATTGACTATATCAACAACCTCCGTGTGGCCCGTGCTTGCCAGATGCTGACTGAAACATCACACACGGTAGCAGAAATCTGCTACTCGTGCGGATTTAATAATCTATCGAACTTTATTCGGATATTCAAAAAGAAGAAAGGAAACACACCTAGCGAATACCGTACAATCCTGCAACAGATGTTGATTAAATATTAAGTGCATTTATTTAATATCCATCGACCAACGATTTGATTTTTAGCTGTCGGGAAAAGTCCGTATATGAAATATCGGTACGAACTTTCACTATCTTATCTTTTCCCGGCATCAAATCGAAATAATTATCTTCAAAGAAATTATCAATTCCATCAAGAGACAAGTATACAGCTCTTGCAAAACGGTCTGCTTTTAAAGTCAATTCATATCCGTCAGGCAGTGACTTTAATTGATATGATATATTTACTTGCGGATATAACATCTCCTTTTGCTTCGTCAAGAAATAATTATTTGTGTAAATCGTTCCTTGTTGATCGGTAAGGGTTGCGGAGATAATAAGCTGATTTTCCGGTTGTGATTTTATAAATGAATTCAATTTGTGGGACATAACGACTTTACTTTCATTAGCAGGAATAGTTACCGATCTTCTGATTGAATTAACAAGTTTTCCTTCCATGTCACAGACTTCCAGTTCCAGTATAGCGCTCGTTTTCCTTAATCTATCAGATACAATATATACATCAAGCCTGTCATTATTAACTATGGGAGATACAAGCACGTCCCGAAAAGCTGCCTTGGCAAAATAATGTTGCGCTTTCCAACGTCCGTAGTAATCACGGCTCGACCACGAAGCAACCGGCCAGCAATCATTATGTTGCCAAAATAATGTCCCCATACAGTAAGGCATATCCCTGCGATGTGCTTCAATAGCCGTTTTAATAGCATCCCCTTGCAGTACAAGGTTCATATACAGAAATGATTCGAAATCTTTAGGTTTGCGATATTCGTTCAGCAAATAGTCTTCAATCAGTTTGTTCGCGAACTCACCTCCCCGTTGATGAGACATCATTACCTCGGAAGTTATTTCCCAGTCTTCAGGGTGCGGAGCATACATTTTGACCGACTCAAATTCAGGAAAAGATTGAAAACCATATTCACTAAAGAAACGACTACGCACCTTATTATATTCGGAGATCGGCTTTTTTGCATGCCATACAGCCCAATAATGCGTATCCCCTTTATTATTCTCGGAAACTCCGTCATAACGACTGAAGGGCGATGAAGGCCAATAAAATGTTTCAGGGCTATTTTCTGTCACCACTTCCGGTAGCATTTTATGAAACAGATCTTCATACTGCTGCCAGATAATCCGGGCATACTCCGGATTCTGCTTCGCATAGTTTTCTTTCCAATTCCAACCAAACCAAGCTTCCAGGCATTCATTATTACCACACCATAAAGCAAGAGAAGGGTGATTACGCAAACGGCGAACATTATCAATCGCTTCCTGACGAATATTTTCCAGCAATTCACCTTCGGAGGGATATACGCTGCAGGCAAACATAAAATCCTGCCACACAAGAATACCATATTTATCGCATAATTCGTAGAAATAATCATCTTCATAAGTCCCTCCACCCCACACACGCAAAGTATTCATATTAGCATTGACAGCATCCAGGATCGTTTTCTCATACAGTTCCTTCGTCACACGAGGCAGAAAATTATCACAAGGGATATAATTAGCCCCTTTGGAAAATACAGGTATTCCATTAAGTTGAAAATAAAATGATCTTCCCTCTTTATCCTCCTTACGTATAACTTTTAATGAACGTATTCCTGTAGAAGTTATAAGACAGTCTTTATTTTGCTCGTTTGTTTTTACTTCGGTCCGAAATTCATATAGATTGGCTTTTCCAAGTCCATTGCTCCACCACAAATTAGGATTCTTTATAAAGAAGTTTACAGCAATCTTATTCAATCCTTTTGTCAGGCAGGTAGCAGTAGCACCATAAATCTTTCCAGTCTTATTGTCTCTGACCGTAACTTCAGCCTTCTCAATATCTTTATCGGCTAGTATTTCTACAATATTACTAATGTCGGCTTGTTTATAAGAAACCTCTTTTTGCCGGATAAACACATTTTCTATCCGCAAATCATCCCATGCTTCTAATAAAACAGGTCTCCAGATACCAGAAGTTACCAGGCGAGGTCCCCAGTCCCAACCATAATGATAGCCTGCCTTACGGGCAAAAACACTAACCTTTCTATTGAATACTCCTCCATTCTCCGACTGGTCGTTGATTGCCTCATAGTGAAAAGGCAGCGCATCCCATTTAGGCATATCCCGTTTAATAGGAGAATGGAAATATATCCTTAATTTATTATCCTTTGCTTTCAGTTTATCTTTTACGGGAAGTTTCCATTCACGAAACATATTGTCTGCCTCCAATATCTTTTCTCCATTCAAATAGACATCTGCATAAGTATCAAGCCCTTTAAAATAAAGCCGTATATTGTTTTTATCCATCAATTCGGGTGCTACATCGAAGGTTGTTTCATAAATCCAGTCTTCCTTATCAACCCACTGTACACCTCTTTCATTTAAGCGATAAAAAGGATCTTCAATGATTTTATTATCAATCAAGTCAGTGTGTACTACTCCCGGGACTGTAGCAGGATACCAGTTAGAAAGACGAGCTTGTTTAAACCTCCATCCCAAATGGAGTTCTTTCTGAAGTGTATTGGCAGATATGTTACCATTCAGAATGGAAAATGTAGTGACCATAGCTAGTGCAACCATCTTTAAATAAATTATCCCTGTTGATTTTCTCATAACAACTTTATTGTGTATTAGATTTCCATTTAAAATAACGTTGCAAACATAGGCAATTGTCAATCAATATTTTAATACTATATTACTTAATCATTATACTTTCTTGAAAAGGGTAATAGAAAATTATTTTATTTAAATAAACAACTGCTTATCGAAAGGTTCACCATAATAAATAAAACTAACCGTCTGTCCTTTTCTAAGGTTTTCTTTAAAATCCCTCTCTAAAGCTTCTTGATGGAGAAATCGGCAAAACGAATTTCTTCGTCACGCAACTGGTCTTGCCAGCTCCGGTCTTCACCCAGATAGCGGTAGATACCCCATTTGGGACGAAGCCCCATACAGTCCGTGCGCCACATATCCATTTTTTCAGGACCGAACTTTAAGAGTACTTTTCCGTCTTTTATGCGTGTGATAGTTACTTCATACGAACCGTTCTCACCGAAACAGGCTTTTTCTTCTACTTCCACCCAGTTGCCGAGGAAGCCGGCAAGATCTGTACTGGCAAGGGTAGTAGTGCTTCCGCCACGTTTGTCATAACGTACGCGCAGTTGTTGACCGCCTTTGCTGCCGCTGTTGGAATAAGCAGTCAGGGTAATGAGTGGAGAACCGACGTCTGCCGTGCCCGATGAATTATCAATACCCTTCAACTGGTGGAGATGGGAAAATTTAGTTGTCGTTTGGAATCCTGTCGGCAAACAGAATTTCCAGCGAAACACCATAGTCTCTCCCTTTTGTCCGACAAGGCTTTTCGGAGATTTATTATCCGTCTTTATCTCATTACGCTGGCGGTCGGTGATGTTTGTCAGTCCGCGGTCGTCGTCTATCTCGGCATGAATAAAGAAAGCAAATACGTACTTATTTAGCTGGTTGTCATGCACCTGCTGAATATGTTGGAAATGCTCTGTCTTATGTTCGCGCGAGGAGTCGGGAGCTTCATGGTTATAGCCCGAACGTTTAATCAAGTCATACGTTTTTACGCTATTACCGTCAGCGGTTAATGTGCCATCCACCGGTTGTTCCGGCTTCGGTCCTTCCGGTTTCGGCTGTTCTTTCTCGTCTATCACTTCCGACGAACTGTTGGAGCAGGCGATAAAGGCAAAAAGGGCTAAGAATAGGATTCCTTTTCTCATTTGGATTTATTTAATATGGTTGGTCAGGAAATCTACCGACTTGAAGAAAATCTCTTCCATCTTGTCGGAAGTCTTCGAACTTACGTTATGGTCATAGTATTCATACTTCAACAAGTTACAGACTCCCCCTTTTTTCTTTAATGCCGATGCGAACATTTCGCTCTGTTCGCACTCTACCGTAACATCACACGTGCCACATACCAACATGGAAGCAGGAACGTTCTTCTTCGGAATCAGATTAACGGGAGAGGCTTCACGAAGCACTTTCGGCTCTCTGTCACAGAAGTATGCGATACGCTGAGGGTCTTTTGTTTTCATAGTGATGGCAGCTTTTTCCAGGTCATAAATACCGGAATAGCCTACGAAAGCCTTTGTACCGGGGACAGTCATCGCAGCTACTGCTGCCAGGTGCGCACCGGCAGAAGTACCCAGGAAGCCGAAACAGTCAGGGTTAATGTTCAGTTCTGCGGCATGCTCCTGTACATACTTCACTGCGTCCAGAATATCCTGGATAGAGACTTTCACCGTTGCATCGGATTGAGGTGCCAATGTATAAGAGACACGTACGCCTGTTATGCCTTTCTGTTTCGCCAAGTATTGGGACAAAGACCGAGACGAGCCGTTATTACCGCGCGCCCATCCGCCACCATGAATATAAACAACAAACGGGGCAGGCTTCTCTGTCTCGGCAAAGTCTACCGTGAGTATCAGTTCGTAATCCTTATGTTTCTTGTAGACGATGTCCTTGGTGGTTACGCCTTTATAATCCTTGCTTTTCAAGCGGTCTGCCTGATAGGTATAGGGAACCATCACATCGGGAATGGTATTCACGTCAATAAACTTTGCGTATTTCTTTGCATACAACAAGGCGTATGAACCGTCGTCGTTCCGCGTCATCTTCATGCCATAGCGGTTGGAGAACTGCTGTGGTTGCGCTTCTTGTGCAAGGCAGAGAAGCGGCAGCATACACAAACAAAAAATCAGTTTCAGTTTCATGTTATCACTTTATATTAGGTACAGATAATCTTATTTCTTCTTCAAACGTTATTTCTTCTTTAAAACCAGATACGGTATTGTTTCCACATCGGACGTACTGTATTTCAAACCGATGCGCTTTGCCGTATCGACATACTTCTGATTACCCAATGCCGTTCCCGCTTCATAAAGGAGAATGGCGGCACGGGACTGGTCGAAAGGTTTAATCTGTTTAAATTTCCAGCTTTCGGGATTCAGATAAAACGGATACAGATAATCTACTGCCTGCGCAGCCACTTTTCCGTTGGAAGCAGGGGTGCTCCATAGATTGATGCCTATCTGGCTGGTAATTTGGTTGGCTTCCATTAAGGCTTCCAAAGCGAAAGTGGAATAATGCAGGGAGAGAGTCCGTTTCAGTTCCTGGGGTAACGAGCCGTCGTCGGTAATCTGTGCACCCATCTTGGGGAGAATACTTTGTTCCGCCACTTCGCGGATACGGTCGGTACGGTCCAAGTAAGCCAGTACCATCAAGTGGATGGCTTCGTACCACAAACCATGATTGTTGGCGGCATGAGATTCTCTTTGCCCTTGCGTGCTGTTCTCCATCCAATAGCAGAAAGCGGTAGCCCAATCATCGAGTTTTTTCTTATCCGAGGGAGTCCAACTTTTCGAGCCTTCTATCAGTTTGGCAACACCCAACGCACGGCTGAAACGGCGCGAGTCAATGAAGCCGGAACCTCTCATTTTCTTCATACCCGGCACAGTTTGGGCGTAAGTCATATTCGGGTTCATACCTAGTTTCGGGTCTGTGAACCATGTCCGCAAGTGGTTGGCACATGCTTTGGCGTAGACTTCTTTTCCTGTGATATAATAGAGTATTCCCAGGCAGTAAGCGGCATCACCGAAACGGTTGGCATTCTCACGTTCGGGATATTCGTAGACTTCAGGATTTCGTTCACCGTCTTTACGGATATAAGGAAGCCCGTCGGTCTTGGTAGAATCAGGCCACCAATAGGGAGATAAAGTCATATAATCCCTGGGGTCTTTGCTGGGGGGAAGTTTTTTCTTGGCAGTCACCGATAGAGGAGTCATCTTTATATATTTCTCTGCCACCTTTTCCTGAAGTTCAATGTATCGGGTGACCTCTTTCTCACCTTTCTGATAGTCGTTTTTTAGCTGTTCAAGCAATATCGCATTAAACGGGCCTAAGGGGGCGGCATTCAGTATCCCCCAACAGAGGCATACAGCCCATATAGCAAAGATTCGTCTCATAAATATTTTCTTTAAAGTAGGTAAGTATGTCATTCGGAGCGAAGCGGAGAACCTGCTTCTGGTATCTGCCAAAGAGCAGGTTCTTCACTACGTTCGGAATGAAGGTATCAGTTTTCTTCTTTAAGAGAAGAAACAGCCACCGTTGATATCAATGTTCGTACCTGTCAGGTAAGAAGACTCGGAGCAAGCGAGGAAGCAAACCAGGTCGGCAACTTCATCGGCAGTTCCTTCACGGCGCAATGCGTAGGAAGCCTTCATACGTTCGCGGTTTTCCGGCGTATTGAAACGGTCGTGGAAAGAAGTGGCAATCGTACCCGGGCAGACAGCGTTGCAACGGATTCCCTGAGGACCGAGTTCCTTTGCCATAGAACGGGTAAATGTCATTACCGCACCTTTCGCGGTTGCATACATGGAAGCTCCGTTACCACCGCCGTCGCGGGCAGCCAATGAAGAGAAGTTGACGATAGAACCGCCTGCCGGCATCATCGGAACCACTTCACGGGTGCAGAGGAATACGGAACGCATATTGACATCCATCAGGAAATCATACCAGTCTTCGTCCTGTTCGGTGATTTTCTTACGGCCTACGATGCCGCCCACTACATTCACCAATACATCTACCTTGTCGCCAAATGCCTTGTTGCACTCTGCAAAAAGATTCTTTACCGCAGCAGCCTTTGTCATATCACCCTGAACAGCGATTGCTTCGCCACCGACGTTTTTAATCAGTGCCAATGTTTCCTGTGCATCGGCTTCATTGTCGAAATAATTCAGGCAAACTTTTGCACCTTCTGCTGCCAATTTCACTGATATTGCACGACCAAGGTCGCGTGCGCCACCTGTTACGATAGCTACTTTTCCTTCTAATTTCATAATTGTCTTGTTTTTAAAATACGTTTATTTTTCTATTTGTTTAATCTCTCCTACTGTCAGGAAGATGGAACACAGCGATAGCGGCACCAAAGCTCCCAACAGACTGAATAATAATATCCAATTCGTAATATAACTGGCAAAAAGGATTGCCAGGATAGTACCCAATACGGCGGAAGCACCGCCCAGTCCTGCCAGCGAGCCGACAGATTTGCCACTGTGCAGGTCGCTCGGGATAGTCTGCAAGTTCGTCATAAAGAACTGGAATCCACCCAGTACCAATGCCATGAAAACGATAGCGACCAGAGCCGTAGTAGACATGATAGCCGCCAGAATGGACGGGATGATGATAATCCCACCAAGCAGCATTGCCGCCTTACGGGCATAGTTCACCGTATGCCCCCGGTTTATCAGCCAACCGGAATACCAGCCGCCGGCAATACTTCCCAATGCCGCACCTACATACGGAACCCAGGCGGAGAATGCCACCTCTTTGATATTCAAGTGGAACACATCTGCCAGATATAACGGCAGGAATGTCACGAACATCCACCAGATAGGGTCGAGGAAGAACCGTCCCAAAATGACAGACCAGTTCTTTCTTACCCGGAGCAGTTCGCCCCAGCTTTTTCCTTTATCCTCGGTTCTCAGTTCCTGTTCGGGCTGACCGCTCAAGATATAAGTACGTTCTTCTTCCGTAATCCAGGGATGCTTCTTCGGTCCTTCCTTGTTGATCATCAACCAGGGAATCAACCAAATCAGTCCCAATCCGCCGACTACAATAAAAGTCAGTTTCCAGCCGAAAGCAATGAAGAGCATCAGGATAATAATCGGTGCAAGGATTGAACCGATGGATGCTGCCGCCCCGAACAATCCCTGTGCAAAGGCACGTTCTTTCTGCGGGAACCATTCGGCGTTGCTTTTCGTCGTACCGGGCCACGGACCGGCTTCCCCCAATCCGAGCATCATCCGGAAGAAGGTCAGCGAGAAGATTCCCCGTGAAAGGGATGCCAATGCATCCGCCGCCCCCCAGACGAGCACGCTCCAGAAGAAACCTTTCCGGCATCCAATCTTGTCGTACAGTTTCCCGGAGACAAGCTGGCTGATACCGTATGCTATCATAAAGAAGATAGTTATCAGCCCAAGAATATCTTTCGCTTTCTGCGAAGCATCCGGGTCGTTGCGGTCTATCAAGCCGAGGTCGATGGCGATACCTTCGCGATTGGTTACGAACGTAACGCCGTTCTTCTCCTTCATCTGCACGTTGGCTACGCTGACAGAATCCCGGTTACCATTAGCAGCTGTCAGGATATACTGCTTTCCTGCCAGGACAGCATGATTACCTTTATCTGCCGATACATCCGCTTCGGAAACCAGACGATAGTCGATATTAGCCACCCACATATAGTTGAGCGTACCTCTATCCAGATAGTTGATGATGGTTATCAGCATGATTAACCCGATAACCATCCATCGGAGTCCTTTTACCTTCATACGTTTACAGGTTTAAGAAGTCTGCACGCACAGGGCTGAACGTATCAATCAGGATACCGGCTTCGAGGCAAACACAACCGTGCAGCTCGTCGGGTGCTACATAGTAGCCATCTCCGGCAGAAAGGACTTCTTTCTTGTCGCCGATGGTTAGTTCAAACTTGCCACTTACTACGTAAGTCGCCTGGCTGTGGTAGTGCTCATGCATACTACCTACCGCACCTTTGTCAAATTTCACTTTGACCATCATCAACTGACCGTCATACGCCATAATCTGGCGATTTACACCCGGAGCAGGATTTTCCCACTTCAAATCTTTCTCAAACTGATAAGTTTCACTACATGTTTTCATATTTCTGTCTATTAATGGTTTATTATATTCTCGATTCATTCATAACTCATCTTTTATTAGTTATCTCATCCCATATTAACATCCTGCAATCAAGTTGTTAACGCACTGTATTTCAGGAGTTAATTCACCGTTCGTCAAGTGTTAACTGTTGAGTTGTCAAGTGTTAACAGTTGAGCCGATAAGTATTAATACTTGAGAAGACAGGTATTAATACCTGAGAAACGGAAAACTAATCATCATTTCATAAATACTCCGCAATGACCGTTCCAAGCATACATAGTGCCTTCGACCGTCAGGCGGTGCCCTTTCTCTTTGTCGGCATCGGTATTGCTCAAGCAAAGCATTACGGAATGCCCGCCTTTATAGGTTGCTTTCACCACTGTATAGGAAGCCGTATCCATCACGACTTTCACCTCTTCGCAAGATGAGGTCAGGTTACTGGAAGTTTCCATTACCACATCATATTCTCCATGCGTTTCGATGGAAGTGGCGAATGTATGGTTCTTCCGTGCTTTTTCCCTTATCAGGAAAGCGGTTTCGTTTCTCAAGTTGAAATCAGGGTCATTGGCACCCAGACGAAGCATCTTCATCTCTGTTTGCGCAGTAGTAGCTATACTAATAGTATAGAAACGATCCTTATTAACAAAGGTGAAGCTTGATGTATTTCGGCTCTTGTTCTGCCCCCAGGCTTCCAGCCAAAGATGCTGATAGCCGTCTTTCGTACCAAGAGTTTTCAGTTCGTTAGTTGCTTTGGCGTAAGGAAAGTTCAGGGAAACGAAGTGTCCGTTATACCAGATAGGGTAATCGTACTGATGCTCTTTATCCGCATTTGCTTGCAGCACATCCAAGATTAACGGGAATTGCAGGAAAGGGGTAGTCACGTAAGCCAGTGTACGTTTCATCTCTATTCCGGGATAGGCATTGGTGTCTTTCGCCACCATTACCTGAAAATGTCCGCCGTCGAAATCATGGTAGATGATGTCCGAATGATAACGGGAAGAGACTTTTATATCTCCGGCAAAGTGGGATATTTCGTCCACGACCAATGTATTGTGCGCGATTGTCTGTTTGGCAAACGATTGGTTTTCGCGGGTATAATGACCTTTGTACTTGGCTTCGATATTCAGGAAGCGGGAAGCGCCGTAGTCGGGCAGAATCTCGTTTCCATTGTCGTAATAAGCCATTGTCAGTTTATCAAAATGTCCGTGGCTCAAGCCGTGTGAGGTAGCTTTCAGTGTCAAGGCGCTATTCAGATTAGAATCTGTGGAGCGGATTACGGCTATACCGCCTTCATCCCCCTTGCGTCCGTCACGGAATACACTGCTGCGATAGGTAATCGGGGCAGCTTCTCCACGGGCAATATCACGAGCTACCTTAAAGCCGCCGATAGTAGGGAGATAAGTATGCTGGTACTTATTTGCAACGGAAAGCAGTGATTTGTCCGAAGGATTAACATTATATAATATGTTTACCGCATACACCAGTTCCTGTGCGGAAAGCCCTTTCAGCAAGGCATCATTAATATGGAAGAATTCGCCTTCATAAGAAAGTTGTATCAACGTGGAGAGGGCTTTTGAAAGAATGCTGTCCCGGTAGTTGAAGATTTTCAAGTCCGGCAGTTTATTCTCGATGCACTGGGCGAAGATGACGAAAGGCCAAATAGCATAACGTTGATAGTAGGCTCCTTCCGTGAAGTAACCGTCGGGAGAGAACAGGTAATCCATCTGGCGGATAAAGCCGCCCCGTTTGCCTGTTCCGTCGGAGCCGTAAAGTGCCTTCTTTACGTAATCTTCACGATTCATCGCAAAGCCAATCATACCGACGGCGGCCGTAGCCCATGTAGCATGGTTGTGCATTTTATTGAATGTCTTGTTATTTGCATGGTTGTCTCCCATACCGTCCATAATGAAGTCCGCCATTGGAACAAAGAGATTCTTCTCGATAGTGGCACGCTGCTTGGGTGAGAGTGTGTTATAGATACAGTCATAAGCAACCGCTGTATGCACCAGCCATACACTTTCATTCAGTGTCTGCCAAAACAGACGTCCCGGGACGGGGGAAAGTTGCAGGGGGTGGAACCCTAAAGTAGGGTATAGTTTTGCATAGGCTTCCAACATATCGCCCACGTAGGCGGCATATTTCTTATCCCCTGTCAACTGATAGGCAACTCCACAATGGAACATGGCATAGTAATTGGATTTATGCTGTTCGTGTACCACACCGCCACCGCCATCTACGGGAACCGGCACGGAGACAGGAGAGTTTACTGCTGCATCGGCTACGGCCAACACTTCCGAAAGAGATTTGTCGAATGCGGGTACTGTCCCCTTTCCTGCCCTCATCTCGTTCACTTCGTGTGAAAAGAAGGGACGGATGTTGGGCAAATGAAAAGAGGTATCCACCTAAAACCATGAATATGCAAATAATAAGTTTTCTCATCTTACATCATTTTCTATTTCAATAATAGTATCGTATGACAACTGTTCTACTTCTTTTTCAAACCGATAGAGAGTTTTTCCAGTTCGCTACCCTCAACCGGAGTATAATCGCATGCTTCGGCATTGATATATGCAGGACGGATATTGTACATCTTTCCCTGTATTGCCTGGGAAGTGGTAGTCATCATTCTACCGGAGTTCCACAGATTACAGTTTGCAATGCGTACCTTTTCCCAGGTCGCCTCATCCAGGCGGATAGTTGCCCCGCCACGTCCGCTATTATCAAAATTACAGTTCTCTACTGTCAGTACTTGCGGGCCAATCAGGCGCATGACACTTCCACGTTCTTTGTTGCAGCAGTCTACAAAGGTACAATGTCTGACAGTAATATAAGGGCCTGCCGTACTTTCATCGCTTCCGCCACGATAAATATTAATAGGTAAACCCAACAGACGGTAGAAGGAGCAATTTTCAATCAACATGTCGTCGGCATTATAGCGGCCTATATCATCTTTCTCTGCTGCATAGTTGATAGCATCTCCTGATAAATCGCGGAAAAGACAGTTGCGGATGGTAACGCTTTCGGCAAAAGTAGCTTTTGTTCCTTTAATGGCAAAGAAGCCGCCTTCTCCGAAGTTCTGGAACTCGCAGCCATCTACTGTCAGTGTATAAGGTTGTATCATATCAAAGGCAGTAGAGATTCCTGCTTTAGCCAAAGCCTTTCCGGGCTCCAGAACTCCATCGAATATAATATTCTCAATGACCAGTTTGCCACCATCGGCAATAGTCACCATATTATCCGGCTTATCTCCGTTGAAACGGACAAGCGGCTTGTTGGCTGCGTCGGCTGCACGGATAGTCAACGGTTTGTCAATGAGCATAGCACGTTGGATAGGATATGTGCCTTTCGCCAAAATAATGACGCCACCCGATTCTGCCAAATGAATGACTTCGGACAAGTTCGTACCCGGAGACACATTGTATTCCTTATGAACATTCGCTGCTGGGTGTGCCACTTGGTTCTTAAACCAGGAAGCGCCTTTATCCTTACGTATCGCAGCATCGTCGGGCAACTGGGGAGCTTTTACTTTTTCCGTAGTAAATCCCGGAGCCAAGTAGTTCTTTGCCAATTGCACTTTATTATCTTTGAACCGGATACCCGCTACGTCGTCAACGGCTATATAAGGCTGGGCGAGTTCTTTATTGATGATGATATTATCCGTGAATGAGACTTTTTCCGGTGCAAGAGTACGTTCCATATCCTTGCCTGTACCAAATTCTATATTCGTGCAATCTACGAATGTGTTACGGTACATCTTGACATCAACAACTTGACAATATCTATTAGGTAACGAATTGGGTACGGCATCCATAACTCCCAAAGCTGAGAAGAAACGGGTACCAGCCAAGCCGACCAATACATTATCGTAAATCTGATGTCCGGCATTGACGACACGGATACCGCCGGTATTACGACGTCCGTTACCGATAAACAAGTTATCATTCACAGTATTGCGGTCACCGTGACGCAGTGCTACCACTCCTTCGCATTCCAACAGCGTATTGTTGCGGATGATGTTATCACTGGATTTAATAGAAATTACTTCCACTTCACCGGAGCAACGTTCGAACAAGTTGTTCTCAATCACTGTATTTGAAGAACTGTAAGCTTGCTGGGAAGTTCCTACACGCATTGTCTCGGCACCGTTCGAGCCATACACGGGTCTTTCTCCAAAGTAGTTATGATCTATCCGGTGATGATTCTCCAGGCAGCGTTCGTCGTTGAGGATGACAATCAATGTCACCCCCAAGTTTAATTTTCCTGTCAACGAACAATGGTCTACTCTGTTGTGACGACCATAAAGCAATATATAGCTGTAAGCCTGGTCCCGGCGGGACGGATTGAATTTGTCTATCACACAATTCGTCAGACGACAGTGATTAGCCAATTCTTGTCCGTTACGGAATTCTATTACGGAACCTTTGGGAGCATATCCGTCAGTGAAATGCAATCCGCTGACAGATAGCCACTCGCCCGCTATCCGCAAGGTGGAGCCACCTTCTATCTTTACTTTTCCGGGATTCAAGGCTTCTATCGTAATAGGAGATTTCTCCGTTCCTTTGCCTATCCATTTCAACTGCATATCTTTGTATAGGCCGTCCTTGATGTAAATCCGGTCGCCCGGTTGGGCAGTTTTTAAGCAGGAAGCTACTTCGGGAAGCGCTACATCGTATCTTTTTGCAAAAGAGACTGACGGTAGCCCGACAAGCAGGAACGCTATAATTGCCTTATGTATATTTCGTGTCATCATTAATTATTGAACTTTTGAGTAATCGTAATCTTGTTTCTGCCAGTACATATCAAAGGTTATAGAACTTGCGGAAGGGTCTTTTTCCGTACCTTCTTTCATCTTGAAATCAGCACTCTTGATATACATCAGCCCTATACGCTTCACATCCCTAACCGGATTCTTATCAGCTGCCTTATTGTCATATCCTTTCACATTGTAATAGAATACCAGGAACACAGCATCAATTGTCACATTAGTATTCTCCACACCCGCTTCAAATTTATCTTTCGCCCAGGCATCAGTAGTAGGTGCCGCACTCACTGACGGCTTAATGCCAGCGCATGTTTTCTTTTCCACATCAAGCGGAAAAGTTATTTCATCAATCTTTTTGATATTGCCAGCTTTCACATTATTGACCAGCTCTGCACAATCCGGGTTAGTCTCCGGATCCAAATATGCAAATGATAACGCAGGGGTGCCATAATAGCTGCTTCCCCCCGTAATGGAAGCCTTACCGGAAGTTTTAAAATTCTTCAACTGCCCGTTAGAGTTCGCCGGACTATTGATAGCTAAATTGAATTTAGAAGATGAGCCGGAGATGAAAAAATAAGGATTTACAGAATTATAGTCTGTTTCGGACACAACCGGAATATTCGCTGTCTTACAAGTATTCTTTCCCGCAGCAGCAATAATATCCACTTCCTGGCTCCATACATCATTAGAATAAACCCGACCCGTTTCCGGTGAAAAGAATGCAGAAGTCTCTCCGGCCTGCGCATGAACAGTCCTATTCTCCCAATAATATACAAAAGCCACCCTTACAATAAATTCGTCCGTTAATGTCGGTGTTTCACGACCGTCAAAATAAGAAATCTTCAACGGTACTATATTATCACCGTTCTTAAAACTATCAGATGTGGGTACAACAAACTTCAATTCAGTTTCAGTCTGCAACGTAATAGTACACTCAATATCACCTAACAGCACTTTATCAATCTTATTTAGATATGCTCCCTCCAGCACTACCATATCTCCCACGTTGATTGGTTCAAATACAGTAGTTGTAACCTCCGGCTGATAACGTTTCACCGTGAACTTGGGTGCAGACGAACTTGACGTCTCCACTTCTTTTGTTCCATTAAAATATTTAAATGTTACAATAGCCTTGTCGCTTTCCACATAAGGAACCTTTACTACTATCTCATTTTCACTTTGTGAGATGATCTCTGCCTCATTTCCTTCTGTCCCCCCTTCGGCAGTGAAAAGAACAGCACTCACCACATTCATGGAACTACCGGAAAGCAACAAATTATTGCCCATTTCAACCTCCGAGGGCATTTCCGCCTGTGAAACGGCAGGAGCCGGATATTCAAGGGTAAAATCTCCTTCGGACACACCCTCACCTATCGAATTTACCAATACAATTTTACCACTGCGTGCCTGATTTGTCACTTTCAAAGACAAACGCCGGTTGGACACTTTCTGTAGGATAACGGCTTTTCCACCACCGATAGTAGCACTTACCACATCATCCAAATATTCTCCGGTAACAACAATCTCACTACCTATACTTCCACTCTCGGGCGAGAAAGAAAGGATTTCCGGTGAACTAACCGCCACATCCTTCATCGATGTAGAATCACAACCACACAAAAAGAATAAACAGACAAACAATGATGCCAGACTCCATTTTCTATATTGTTTCATATTCGTAAGCATTTAAAAGATTAATAACCCGTATTCTGTGCTATCTCTGGATTAATGTCAATCACACTCACCGGAATAGGCAGAAATGTTTGCCAATCTTCTATATCATTCACCGTATAAGAATATTCCGTATAAAGAAGCTCGCTGTTCAAGTAGTTGTTTACTGTCTGAGTAGCGATACCCCAACGAAGAAGATCAAACCAACGCTGGTTCTCAAAAGCCAGTTCAAGCCTGCGCTCATTACGTACAGCCTTTCTAAAATCATAAAGACTTGGCAGGTCGGTCAGTGTATACGTAGAAACACCGGCACGTTCACAAACCATATTCAAATACTTCAGATTGTCTGCCGAAGGCCCCGAGATTTCATTTGTCAATTCAGCATAAAGTAAAGCAATATCAGCCACACGAATCACAGGCCAGTCACTTTCGCCATCATACTGTGTAGTTACAGGATTTACATACTTCTTACAGTAACGGCAATTACCTTCCGTCACCCACGTCTGAGTAGTTGTATTGAAATATTTCTGGGCGATATTCACATCCAGACGTTTATCAGCCCCCGCACCTCTTTGCTCGTAAGCTGCAATCATGTTGTCAGTGGGAGTATTATAACCGGAAGAAGTACCGATAATCACATTTGCACCATTATTGACCGGAGCAAACATATTGCCGAACGGCGAACCGATACCGGCATTTCCCGAAAGGTAACGAACCGCAAAGATTATCTCCTTATTCATCTCATTGCCAATATCAAAAACCTTATCATAAGCCACAAGATCACTACCCGACTGCGGATTTCCCACAGATTCACTTTCGAGTACTTCCTTACACAGTCGGGCGGCACGGGCATATTTCTCGTCACCCGCCCGGTAGTGCGTAGCATATACTTTGGCAAGCAGCGCTTTTGCCGCGTTCAGGTCAGCACGTCCCAAGTCACCGTCCGCCATCTTGCCGGGCAACAGTTCATTATTGACAATATTCTCCAAATCTCCTTCAATAAGCGCATATACTTCATCCACCGTAGAGCGTTGCATATCACGGGCCACTTCAGAAGGAACCTTGGAAGTAACGATAAATACCGGTCCCCATAAACGGACCAGATTGAAATACTCCAATGAACGAAGAAAAAGCACTTCTCCCTCATATTGGTTCCGCAATGTCTCGTCCGTCACTACATCAAGGTAAGATATAACATTGTTTACCCGTGCAATTGTGGCATAACAGGCATTCCAGTACGTTTCCACCCATTCGTTTTCCGGTACGATAGTACCCTGGTCGAGCTGTTCCACCAGTCGTGTAGTATTCGAAGAAGAACCTGCAGCATACATACGTCCGTTATCCGAGCGCAATTCTGTCATGGCCCACTCGTAATACATCACATCATGCAGGGAATTATAACAACCCAGCACCAGATTATTTACCGACGAAGCATCTTTCACATACTTATCTGCCGCCACTTCCGAATAAGGATATTGATCCAAATCACAAGCGGAAAATACCATGACGATTAACAATAATCCTATATAATTTATTTTTTTCATCGTTTTCCTCCATTAAAAATTAATATCAAAACCGGCAGAAATGGTAGAAGTCAACGGGAACCCACCACGCTGATACCCCGAAATCATTGCACTGGAATAATTACCGGATGTCATACGCGACTCCGGATTAATGCCTTTGTAGCCACTTCCCCAAATATAGAGCAAGTTACTGCCCGACACATAAAAACGCACACCTGATAACTTAATCTTGCGGGCAGCAGTTGCCGGCAAGGTATATCCCACTGTAAAGTTACGCAGACAAGCATAAGAAGCATTTTGCAAAGGATAATCAGTAAGCATGAGGTCATGTCCCGTTTTCACATTCTGATAAGGCGTTTTTCCGTCACCCGGATGTTCTGCACTTACCCAACGGTTCTTTGTGTACTTCTTGTTCCACTTCTTTGTTTCATTATAATATACATCACCATTAAGCACTGTGATGCCCTGTACACCCTGAATAAGGAATGAGATGTCGAAATCTTTAATTTGGAAAGTATTGGTAATGCCCCATGTGAAATCCGGGTAAGGAGTGCCCAACGCAACCCGGTCTTCAGGAGTCAAAGAGCCGTCATTATTGGTATCGACAATGCGTATTCCCCCCGGAGCATCGTCTGAAAAATGAGGATTAGCTGCAATCTCTTCCGCACTATTCCATACACCACACGTTTTGTATCCATAAAATTGAATCAACGGCTCACCCACTTTAGCAAGATAACCCTCATTTCTTTCACCCAAAGAAATCATTTGTTGTTCACCGCCTAGCTCCAATAATTTATTACGCGAAAGTGAGAAATTTATATTAGTATCCCATGAAAACTTACGGCTTTTCATATTATGCGTATCAAGCTGGATTTCCAAACCTGAGTTACGGACTTTTCCTATATTATTCCAATAGTGTGTGTAACCAGTAAACGATTGCGTCGGTTGTTCGAACAATAACGCACGTGTCACTGAATAGTAAGCATCTATCGCCAGATTGATACGGTTGTTGAAAAGTCCCAAATCCAGACCATAGTTAAACTCATCAGTCTGCTCCCATGTAATATTAGAATTAGCCAGCGAAGAAGAGATATTCGCAGAACCATTAACCAATGAACCCGTACCTTTGCCGGTCACGTAATTCGCACTGTTCAATACCTCGAGGGCTGCATTATAACTGATACGGTTATTTCCTGTCACACCATACGATGCACGAAGTTTCAAGTTAGAAATAGCCTTGATACCCTTCATGAATTTCTCTTCACTCACGCGCCAACCCAGTGATACGGAAGGGAACCAGGCATTACGGTTTCCTTTGGAAAAGAGCGATGAACGGTCCAGACGTAGAGAGGTAGACAACAAATAGCGCCCCAGATAACTATAATTGACACGTCCCAGATAAGATTCCAATACAACATCCGGATATCTGAAAGTTCCCGTACCCGCCGTATTTCCATTACCCACACCAGCCAACTCGTAAATGGTGGCAGCATTCAAAGTATGGATGTCATCCGTAGCAAATCCCATTGCAGCCATAGCCACCCGCTGATTCCGTGTCTTTTCTACCGTATATCCCAATAAAGCGTCAAGACTATGGTCTTTATTCTTTCCAAAGTCCAAATGGTAACTCAAGGTATTCTCACTCAACAAATCAATATAAAGTGCACTGGAATAAGTAGCACGGCTTGCTTCCTTGTCTTTCGTAGCGTCCTTATTTGCATAATAATAAGAAGGGGCAAAACGAACATTCAAGCCGTTGGATGTCTTAAACTGTAATCCTTTACAAAGATCAAGCGTGAGATACATGCTGGCCAATCCTTGCATAGTCTCGCTCCAACGGAAAGTATTAGTCATTACGCTCGCCGGATTATTATTGGCAGAGCTAAATGGAGACGATTTTTCCAATACCCGGTTACCGTCGGCATCCAACAACGGATTTCCATCGGCATCCACGGCAGTCGGTGTCATAATATTGTTAAAATGGCTACCTCTTGCAAATCCGGTATATCCGGTCAGGTCTGTGCTATATGCATTGTGATAGACCGGTAAAAAAGAGGGAGTACGATAGAAATCAATAAAGTTATTTTTCGGACGTTCCGTCTTGCTATATGTACCGGATATATTAACACCCACCGTAGCTATCTTTGAGAGTTTGGTATCCACTTTAGTACGGAAATTCAGTTTGTCCAGTGAATTGTTGAGCATCACCCCCTGGTCTTTAGTATAGGCCGCTGAAATAAAATATTTCGTCTCTTTGCGTCCGCCCGAAACACTCATCTGTACATTCGTGATACCTGCCATATCACGCAAGCCCTCTTTCTGCCAGTCGGTAGTCCCCATCTGGCTTTCCAAATAAGCAGCCCCGCGAGCAGCACTCGGTACTTTCGGACCACCTAAGGCAGCTTCTTCTTCCAATAAGCCCAACCATTCGGAAGAAGTCATCATATCATGCAACTGATAAGCGTATTTAAATCCCTGATAGAACTTAAAAGAATATTTCGGTTTGTCCGGCGTACCGCTCTTTGTCGTCACCATAATCACTCCATTGGCAGCACGTGAACCATAAATAGCAGCCGAAGCCGCATCTTTCAAAATTTCAATAGACTTCACATCCGCAGCATTGATAGACGACAAACCACCGGATACGGGAAATCCATCTATGATAACCAACGGTTCACTATCTGCGGAAATGGAACCCGTACCGCGTACCCGGATAGAAGGAGTCACACCCACTTCCGATGTCTCATTAGAAACCGTCAATCCAGTCATAGCACCTTGCAAGGCAGTAGTGACATCACTCACCGGAGCATTAATCAGTTTATCGCCTTCCAATTTTGAAATCGAACCTGTCAAATGAGATTTCGCTTGTGTACCGTAACCGATTACCACAACATCATCCAACATTTTCGAGTCTTCTTCCAACGTCACATTCACAACTGTACGTTTGCCAACCGCTTCCGCCTTATCAACGTAACCGATATACGAATAAACCAAAATTGTCTTGGAATTAGGAACCTTAATGGAGTATTTACCTTCAGCGTCCGTCACAGTACCGGTAGGAACAGCAGCGTCTTTCACTATCACCGAAGCTCCAATCAACGGACCCTGTTCATCTATCACCTTACCAGTAACTACATGCTGGGAGTAAACGTTCAATGTCCCTACCAACAACAGGAACATCATCACGACTTTTTTTAAAATACAGGAGTTGTTCATAGATTAGTGTTTTAATTTCTGTGACAAACGTAAGGATTAAAATTGGTAAACCAAAATTTTGGTCTACCAATTAATATTTATTAATAATCACACATAAATCTCTTATAAATAACACGTTACGCGTACCTATATATAAAAGAAGAGGAGAATATTTTTACTAGAAAGCTTTACTTTGAAAGATAATATTTGTACTTTTACAGCCGAAACGGAAAAGGTCATCTTTTTAAAATATTTATATCTTATGAAAGACGAAATCAATTCGCAACCAGTTAAGCATGTAATAGAACACATAAAAAAACAAATATCAGAACGTCAGATTTTACCGGGAGATCGCCTCCCTTCTGAGCGTAAATTATCCGAACTTTTGAAAGTCAGTCGGTCACATGTTCGCGAGGCATTACAGAAACTGGAATTATACGGTATTGTAAAAACATATCCTCAGAGTGGAACAGTGGTATCCGAATTCTCCAAAGACCAGTTGGATACTATGATTACCGATGCATTGAAAATCAGCAGATATGATTTTTCAAGCTTGGTCTATGTACGTGTACTTCTGGAAATAGAGGTCTGCAAATTATGCGCAGTAAACCGCACAGAAGAGGATTTGAAGAATATCGAAAACACGCTTGTCGAACTGGAAGAAAAGTTTGATACAGACCTTCGTGTCGAAAAAGATTTTGCCTTTCACCAAGCCATTGCGCAAGGCGGACATAATCCGGTTATCAGTTCACTCCTGCTTATTATTACTCCCGATATTTTAAAATATTATCAAAAATATAAAGTTTGTGCCGTTCCTCAAAAAACGGTTCATGCAGAACATAGGGAAATGTTACAGAAGATAAAAGATAGAGACAAAGAAGGAATGAAAGAACTGGTACTCCGCCACTTGGCCAATCTGATTGATTTTGCTAAAATGTCCGCGAAAGGCAATATCCCGGAATTCGAATACGGACATATTTAAGATACACAAAGAATATACTTAATTAAGTGTATGCACAAAATTAATCGTCTAACAGTTGTCGCTTTTTCGTCTAACAGTTGTCAGACGAATAAAGTTATTCGATTGAAGGGTTAGTTTGATACATACGAAAGACTAATTGATAGCGGTCGGACAATTAATCTTATTTGATAAGATAAGTAGCCACTACCGGATAATGGTCTGATTCCTTATCCGCCCAATAACAAACATTATACGCCTTCACCGTAAAAGCCTTGTTTGGCGCATAAATCAACCAGTCACATGCGTAAGCCGGACTTGGAACGGGCACTGTCCATGGGGCACCATCACTCAAACAATTTACGGTGAAATACTTTTGAAAAGCAGCCATGGTAGCAGAACCACGACGGGAATTCAAATCTCCCCCCAAGATAACAGGTTTATCCAATTGCTCCACGCACGCGAGAATCTCATCAATCTGTTTCAGACGGGCAGCATCTTCGTATTTATGGTCCAGATGCGTCGTAGCGAAATAGAATTCCTTGCCTTCCTTCGCGACTTTTACATAGCCGAAAGAACGGACATAATCACCTTCTTTCAGTACACTCAACTTAAAACTCTTTTCCTCGGAAACCGGATATTTGGAAAGAATCACATTTCCGTAATCTCCGCCAGTCGGAATATCGAGCGCATGGGCAAAATAATAATATTTCATTCCCGTTAGTTCCGACAGTTTTCTCGGAGTATCCCAAGGGTTAATCTCCGTGTTTCTTTCTATTTCCTGGAGTGAAACGATATCCGGGTTCTCTTTCTTAATGACTTCGGCTATCTTATCAATTCCTTGTTTACGACCGCTATACGTGTTGTAAGTCATGGCTTTTACTGTGACCTCTTTCGGTTTTGTCACAGGTTGCTGTGCCGTTGAGGGTTGTAACAAACAACACAATAGAAACAATGAAATGCATATTCTAAAATTCATATATGACCAATTAATAAGTGAATGTTATCTTGAAAAACAATCTTTCCTACCTGATACAAAATTAATCCTTTTCTATCTTACGAATCTTATGATTCCAATAATCTGAAATATACAATGCTCCGTCCGGACCGAACTGTACACCTTCCGGATGGTTGAATTGCGCTTTATCCAACGGGCCGTCTGTCGTACCGGAAGTGCCTGTACCGGTGTAGTTTGTCAACATACCGTCAGGGGTAATTTTCGCTATACGATGCTTTTTACGGACTGCTACATAAATATTTCCTTCTTCATCCAAATCCATCTGGCAAGGCTCTTCCAGTTTGGCTTCATTTCCCTGACCTTCTGTAAAACCTGCTTTCTCGTACTGCCCTACCCAAACATGGAGATTAGAAAATTCGCCTGTCGACATATCATAATCTCCTTTATAAATCACATCTTTTTCCTGTGAACTCATATACACGGTAGTCCCTGCCTTGTCAAAAAGGATACAGCGGATTTTCACTTTCGACGCATTTTTACCTGCTGCATCGGGAAGTTGCATGCCAGTTGCCACCATCGTATTCTGCTCCGGGGCATATTTGTAAATCATGGCATTTCCATGAGCCACGGAGAAAACCTCTCCCGTGACAGGATGCACACCTACATTAGTGACGCCATTCCCCAAAGAAGGAGTGATTGACCATATTGCAGACAGATTAGCAGCATCATACTGATGCGTATCCTTGTTCCATAGCATCGTTGCAATATGTGCATTGCCCGAAGCGTTGGCATCATTGGATAAGAATAAAGTATTGCCATCCAATGAGAAAGCGATATTCATCATTCTGAATACAGTTCCACCCGTTCCATCACCGCGTAAGAAAGTAGCGACCTGATTATTTTTCGCGATACGGATATCACGGTCATCATCTTCCACAATATATAAAGCACCTTCCTTGTCGAAAGCAATAGAACCCGGTTTCCAAAGAACCGCTTCCATGAGGGTCCCCTCTTTCTTCTCCGTTTTTGCGGCAGGAACATAACTGCCGATATAAGTACTTACAATAGGAGACTGAGAATACTCAAACTCCGTTTTATATGTCAGTTCCTGCATAGCTTCTCCCTGACCGAGGTATACTTTCACCGGACCGGAGCCGGAACCCCTCTGCACATTGGCAGTAATAATATTCCCCAACGCACCCGTCACTTCGGCATCCACCCCGTTGACTGTCACGCGGATATGTTCCAAATCCGTACCGAAATGTGTACCGTATAAAGTCAGGCTTGTAGACTTCCCGCCGGCTGTCGGCGTGTACATAGTGATTTTGGGAGTAGCTTCGCCCTCTCCGATTTCAGGTGTCATATCCTGCCGGTTCTCATCCTCGCAAGCGACAAAGCAGATTGACGCAAACATCAGAGAATAGATAGAAAACCGTTTCAAATGATGTACCAATGTTTTCATGTTTCTGTCTTTTTAGGTTAATCGTTTATACTGAACGTAGCTACCACCGGAAAGTGGTCTGATTCTACATAAGCATCATAATACACATCATAGGCTTTCGGAGACATTCCGTCATCTGGAGTGTACAATACGAAATCAATCGCTTTCACCGGAACGGGCGTTCCCGTTGTCAGTCCATAGTTCCCGTTCAGGCAACCGATTTCAAAACGCTCATACAATATCTTCATCGGGCCGGAGTCGGCTAAAGCATTGAAATCGCCAGTCAATATCATCGGCTTATCCAAGCCCTTTGTCTTTTCGATAATCGTTGTAGTCTGGTTGATACGATTAGTTTCGTTGCCCACATGAGACAGGTGCGTCACTCCGAAATAGAAAGCCTTTCCATCTTTTTCTGTTTTCACTACTCCCATCGAACGCGGGTAGACATCTTCCACTGTCTCTATTCTCGGCAAATCATAATTCACTTCATCACTTATCGGATACTTCGAGAGAATCAGGTTTCCATACTCGCCGCCGTCCACATCACGGGTTTTGACAAAGAAAGCATAAGGCATTCCGGTCACTTCTTTCATCAGGGCGATAATATCCGCTTTCTCCACCTTGTTAGTCTTCGTCTCAAACTCCTGCAAACCTGCCAAGTCCGGATTTATCTTTTTAATCACTTGGGCAATCGCTTCCATTCCCTTTTTCCCGGAATAAGCTTTCTGCCCGCTATATATATTGTAAGACATGACTTTTACCAATACCCCGTCCTTTTCGTCCGGCGGGGTCACACCGTCATCGTCCGAACTGCAACCGGCAAACAAACCGCCCACCAACAGTACCAGTAATAAATAGAATTTATGTTTCATTGTTACCTTCTTTTTTATCGTTTATCTTATATCATTCACAGTTACTTCCACTACCCGGCTGTAGTTCACGTACGGTTTGCTTTCTGCTGTCACCGTAGCCGCAACACGTACATACACCCTGTTCTTGTTGGAAACAATCTTATAATGATTCTCTATAAATTCAGTATCACTCATCAGGTCGATGACGTGCGTGCCACTGGCCTTTGTCCCCAGTGAAGAGAGGGTGGCATGGTTTGCATTGTTCACATCCACTCCCGGAGCATAATTCCATATCACGGAAACATCCGTCAGTTGCAATGTCTCGTTCGATGTTTTTGCATCATAGGTCAGTGTCAGCTTATTATCAGCCGATACAGCCACATCAAGGCTGATACGCGAGAACGGGATTGTGTACAAATCAACCTGCGTTTGTCCGTTCACGGTGACATACCCTTCACATACCCCGACAAAAGGGCCATCCTTTGCCTGAATACGATAGCTGCCATTGAACACCTTCGTATGCTCAAACGTTCCATCCTGGCGGGCACGGAAATCAACAGAGGCGGTAGCCCCCGTATTCTGCTCGTACAAACTCATCATCACACCGCTACTTCCCGGCACAGGCATAGGAACCGGTTCATTCGTTTCCTTATCATAGATAGTGCCATACACGCCACCGTTCGGTGCATCATAATTATCGATGTCATTTTCGCATGCCGCCACGAAACAGGCGAATAATGCAGTCAATCCTATGTTTATTATTTTATTCATATCGTTTCTTCTTTAAACTTACAATTGGACGTATCAATTACCGTAACCCGGATTCTGTACCATCAACGGATTCGTACTCAAGTCCTCGGCACGGAACACCGTATAGTAGTTCTTTTCAAGGAAAAGACGCTTTCTCTTTTCGGGCACACCGGTTTCAAAGGTGTACTTGCCACTCTTAACATTGTAATACGGACAGAGAGCCGTGCCGCGGAAATTGGTCAAACCACCTTTGCTTACATCCAGATGAGCCAGGCGCCAACGTTTCAAATCCCAGTAACGATGCTTCTCAAAAGCAAGTTCCACTTTCCGTTCATGGCGCACTTTATCCAGCGTCAGGTTACCGGCAGTCAATAGTTTGATGCCTGCCCTGCCGCGAATCTCATTGATATCTTTCAATGCCACGTCCAGGTGCTGATTCAATTCCATGCAAGCCTCTGCACGATTCAGATAGATTTCTGCCAGACGGAAAACCACCCAGGGAGTAGAAGAACGTTTTGCGTCGATGTCCGTATAGTCCGTCAGACTTTCATCCAGGAATTTACGCTGATAGAAACCCGTCTTGCTGGCGTCACCTACACTTAATGAGCCACCGTCTTTTCCCGAAGTATTATAAGTCTGTCCGTCTATTACAACTTTGTTCTCCTTATCCGGTTGGGCGGAAGCTTCATACTTGGTTCCTATCCCATCCTGTCCGTTGATGACACCGCGTATCCATTCGATTTTACCGCCGCCGTATCCTTTATAATCAGCACCGGGCAGGTAAACCGAACCTAATAAACGAGGGTCTTTATTCTTAAAGATATCATACGGGCTATCATAGCTGATAGCTTTTCCACCGCTGTCTTTCATCTTCAGCTTCCCTTCCGTACCGTCAATATATTCAAATTCCTCTACCATTTCCAGTACCGGAGACATGCCGCATCCCCAACCGTCGCCACGATAAGAGAAAGGAACATTCAGTTTATCCCACATATGTCCTTTACCGGCAGCCACATTATACTGTTTCTGGAAAATATATTCTCCGTTATCCCCATTCACTGCTTTGGAAAAGAGATTGTAAAAGTTCTGCGCCAGCTCTTCCGGTTCCATACCGGTCGATTTATACAAGCTATACACACGGGGAACCATTTCATCCAGAATCTTCGATGAAGCAGTGTAACATTCGTCAAAGTAACGTTCCGCTTCTGTCTCCGGAATATAAACATATCCTTTGGAAACAGCTTCGCCTGTCAGAGTCAGTGTCTTGGAATACTTGGCGATAGTACCGGCATACAGTGCGGCACGTGACCACAAGGCAAGCACCGTTCCACGATTTGCACGGTATTTGGCATCACTGCTGCGTACTTCCGGCAATGATTCATAGATAGCTTTACATTCATTGATAATGAAATCATAGGTCGCGGCTTCCGTATCACGAGCCTGGTAAAGAGCTTCCGTATTTCCTGCGGTATATTCTTGCGGAACAGTCTGCAAAGGAACGCCCCCATAACGTTTCACCAGTCCAAAGTACTGCATAGCACGGATGAAGCGGGCTTCTGCACCGAGTTCTTCTTTCTCATCCTCACTCAATACGGAAGTTTTCTCAATATTCAGCAGGAAGTTGTTTACAATGCGGATTTGCTTGTAGCGGGTCACCATGTCGTCGTTGAATACATAGTCGCCATAAGAATAAGTAGAGTTCGACTTGTCGAATGCGCTCTCTTTCTGATAACTGGCGGTAGCCTCATCCGAAAGGCTGGTCTGATTCGCCAGGTTCGCCTTCTTGCTTCCATACCAGTCGTCGAACTCATCCAGTTTCAGTCCCGAGTCATACATATCCGCCAATACGGCTGTGATTGCTTTCGGATTTTGCCAAATCAAATCCGGTGTGTTGACACCGCTGGTACTCTCACGGTTCAGATAATCATCGCATCCCGTCCATACGAAGATGGATGCCCCGCCTATCAATATATATTTCAGATAATTCCTATTCATTATCTTTACTGGTTTTAGAAGGTTACATTTACGCCAAAGTTATACGTCTTCATCTGCGGATAATAGCGTATTCCGCTGGAATTGCTTTCGGGGTCGACGTTCTTCATCAGTCCGTCACGCTTGGTGAAAGTCAGCAGATTATTGCAGTTGATATAGAAACGCACCCGGTCGATAGCCGCCTTTTTTGTCAAGACTTTAGGAAGCGTGTATCCCAGTTCCAAGGTTTTCAGGCGCAGGTAACTTGCGTTGTGCAATGACCACGAGTTACTGGAACGGTTATCGGCGACACCTGCCACGCGTGCGGCAGGCATATATCCCGGAATCCATTTGCTATAAGGGTCGGTCGGGTCTTCCCGGTGCCAGCGGTCGGTCATGATAGCCAGCCCATTACCTAAACCTTGCTGGATAAACGGGTCGAGAATATCCCCGCTAACATAAATATCGTGTCCGGCAGCTCCCTGGAAGAAGACAGTCAGGTCGAATCCTTTGTATTCTCCGGACATATTCAAGCCATAGTACATACGGGGTGTGGCACCGTGTCCGAGTGGTTGCGTATCGTTATCATCAATAATACCGTCACCATTGTAGTCTTCGAATTTCAAATCACCCGGCATCAGCGAACGGTTACCGTCCTTATCCTGAACCGGTGAGTTCAAAATTTCCTCGAAAGAAGTAAACTGCCCGATTACTTTCTTTCCCCAGCGGATATCCTTGTAACGCCCGTTGGTGTTATTACGCCAATCATCATACATATTGGTGGAAGCCGCCCGCTCTACATAATCATACTTAATCCGGGTAGTAGAGAAGTTGGCCGACACATTATAATTAAAATTGCCAATCCGGTTTTTATGCCCGACTACAATCTCGAATCCGGTGTTAATATCAGAATTCAGGTTCTCCTGCGGCATTGATTCACCGAAGATAGTAGGCAATGAGCCTACACGGGTGGCAGGCAGACCGGAACGGTTTCTGCGGAACCAGTCGAACTCCACAGAAATCAGCCCCCTGTGGTAAGACGCCTCAAAGCCGATGTTCATAATCTTCGATTCATACCAAGTCAGCCACGGGTTTGCCATACCTACCGTAGTCATGCCCGAAGTCACTCCGTTGCTGCCCATGATATAGCTTCCGTGAGACGTATATCCATCCAGATACTGGAACGCGTCGAAATCCCCTTCATCGCCCACTTTGGCGTACGAAGCACGGATTTTCAGGTTATCCATATCGGGCAACAGTTTCTTGAAAAAAGCCTCCTCGGAAACACGCCATCCCAATGAAACACCCGGAAAGACCCCCCAACGATTACCTGCACGGAATTTATAAGTTCCGTCATAGCGGAAATTGAATTCCACCAGATAACGGTTGGAGAAATCATAGTTCAGACGTCCCACCAAGCCGGCGTGAGCCGTTTCCTGTGTCTTGCCGGAAGCTTCCTGATTCGTTTTATCCCCATAATCCAGGTCAGGAATCAGCCCGATAGCAAAGTCACGTGTCCCGGTCACCCAGTTCTTCTTGTCATTATACATTTCCCATACGAGCATGGCACCGATATTATGCTTTTTAGCAAACGTATTGTTGTAGTTCATAGAGAACTGATAGGTCGGTTTGTCATAGTTTTCCAGCTTCGATTCCAGATGCGCGGTATTAACCACTTTCTCTATATACTCTTCATTCGCATAATCATACGTATATTCCGAGAGGTCTTTCCGCCACGTTTTCCATTCCTTGTTCGTATAATCGTAGGCAACCAATGCTTTCGCCACCAGCCCTTTCACCCAGGGAAGTTGCCAAGTGACAGCCAATGAACTGTTAAATTCACGACGCAGGCGGTCTTCATAACCACTGTCGTCCGAATCGGATACATGCACGGGGTTCGCCATATCTCCTACGGCTCCCCAATAATCCGGGTTGTCATTGGCATACATGGAGTAAGTCGGGATAGCCATTTGTGCCGAACGGAACAGGTTATCGCCATTGTAAGGCTTTTTGCGGTTGTCGAAGCGTCCGCTCAAACGCAGTTCCACGTTCAGTCCCTTAGCCACTTCCACGCTCAGGTTGGAACGGACGTTGTAACGTTGGTAATTCCAGTCGCCCGAACGGATGATACCGCCCTGGTCCATATATCCGATAGACATATAATATTTCACTTTCTCCGTACCACCTGTCAGGCTCAAGTTGTGTGAAGTCTGGGGAGCGGTGCTACGCATCGTTTCATTCCACCAGTCCGTACCTGCCGTACCGTTCCGGTAGGCTTCCAGTTGTTCTTGTGAGTAAGCGGAAGCTCCGCGCCACGGGTTGGCATTGTGAATCGCTTCATTGTAAAGTGAAGCGTACTCATAAGCATTCATCATCTCCGGATAGCGGGTCACTTTCTGAAAGCCTACATAGCCGTTATATTCTATCTTGACCTTCTGTTCCGTCCCTTTCTTGGTAGTAACCAGCAGAACACCGTTTGAACCTTTGAAACCGTAGACCGCTGCGGCGGCATCTTTCAGGATAGAAATGGACTCGATATCATTCGGGTCGAGCTGCGTATAATCACGCTCGATACCGTCTACAATCACCAGCATGCTTCCATATCCGCGAATATCAACGGAAGCTCCATCATCACCGGGACTGCCGCTACGCTGTACGGCACGCAAACCCGGCAAACGTCCAGCGAGCATATTCGTCACACTGGGAGCTTTTACTTCCATCAACTTGTCCGAAGAGATGACAGCCACCGAACCGGTCACAGAAGCCTTCTTCTGAATGCCGTAACCCACCACCACTACCTCATCCAGCGTCTCGGTATCTTCCTGCAAAGTTACTTTCAGTCCGGCTTGTCCGTTCACCCGCACTTCTGTTGTTTTATATCCTATATAGGAAATCTGTAACACTCCATTAGCGGGAACCGGCAAGGTAAACTTACCGTCCACATCGGTAATCGTCCCCACACCGGCAGCACCTTTCAGTTGCACCGAAGCCCCGATAACCGGTTCTCCGCCGGCATCAACAACCACACCTTTCACCGTGATATTCCGAACGGTCTGTTCGATACCCGATACCGAAGGGCTTTCCGCATATGCCGTAAACGGCACGCACAGGAAAGTCCCTGCCATTAAAGCTGAAACAGTAGCTATCTTCAGCCGGTCGTTGAACGACTTTAAGACAACCGTGTTCATTTTACAAGCATGTTTCATAGATTAAATTAGTTATGTGTTTTAAGTTTCGAATCTATATTATCATCACATATCGCTACTGCAACCTGCGAATCGGCACAGCCATAATAGAGATATAATTTGTTTTTAAAGTAAGCCAATCCTTCGATAAACACTGTTCCGTCCTTGTACTGACCGCTCTTCTCGAAAGCGGCTTCGGGCACAAAGAAAGGTTTATCCAGGCGGTCGAGTACTTTGTAAGGGTCGTTGGAGTCAAACAGGAACTGCCCTGCACAATAAGCGCCTGCGGGGTATGCCGAGTCCCTTTCTTCCTTGTATCCGTTCTTGCCATTGTATAATAATACAATACCGTTCACGGTTTTGATAGCTGGTGGCCCACACTCAGTCAGGCGGCTGTCGAAATACCCGCTGCGGGGTTTGGCTATCTCCCTTAGTTCGTTGTTTTCGTTGAGTACCGGAGTCCAGTCGGTCAGATTATCGGAAGTTGCGGCACATACCGCATTCTCTCCCCAGTACATAAAGTATTTGCCGTCTACTTTCTCAATGACCAGCCTGCCATCTTTCACTCCGGTGACAATAGAAGCTGATTTGCTTGCTATATTGGCAAAACGCCCGTTGTACGCTTTCGCAAAAGCGAGTCCGTGTTTCGTCCAGTTTTTCAAGTCTCTGGAAGTAGCCACCGCCAAGCGGGGAAGATTGCGGTTCCAGGCTGTATAAAGCATGACGTACAATCCGTCTTCCGTCATTGCCACACGCGGGTCTTCGCAACCACCTTCCCATTCTATTTCTTTAAAATCGTCTTCGGAAGGACACAATACCGGTGCGTCCGACCGGCTCATCATCACTCCGTCCGTACTTTCCGCATAGCCAATACGGGACGTTCTCTTTCCAATACCTTGCGCCGAATTGTCTTCCGCACGGTAGAGTACCACAATCTTCCCGTCTTTGACGGTTGCCGCTGGATTGAAAGTGTCACTCTCTTCCCATCTTACCGGCTGCTTGCGCATCGGGCATTGGAAAGTAGTCGGTTGCGGAGAAATCACCGGATTCATCCCTTCCGGACGGACAAAAGGACCGAGTACCCATTGGCCGCTCTGTTCTTCGACAGCTACGGATGCCTGTTTCTGCCCGGAGCATCCAGCTAATGTCATCATACTGATTAAATAGATTACAGATTTTAGTTTTATCATACGTCGTTTTTTTTAGTTTTCCCGAATCGGTCGTTCATCGTTTTTCTGCCGGCAAAACTATCGTACCCCGCAAAAAATAGAGTGTACTATATTCTCAAAAGAGTATATAGGTGCTGTACAACATAATAATTCATCCGTTTGCAATGACAGCTTAATGGTTTTGAAATATTAGTGAACCGTTTGGTTCTGTTTGATGATGTTCTGAGCCAACGGATAGGCTATCAACTGTAAAGCTCCTACCAGTATCAATGCGTACTTCAATGCAAAATCCTGTGATATGGCAAAGGCAAGCGCCATAAAAAGGATAAGCCCGAAAGCACGCCCCAAGAATAGTCCGAATTCGTGGCTTAAAATATAAGTGTATTCATTTCTTTTCTCGATTTTAACTACTGCGTCGATGGTTTGCATCATAATGGGATAGTAAGGCAAGTCAAACAAGGGCTGAAAGATTACCTTACAGAGGACAAAGATAATCACTCCGGTGGCTGAAAACAAGACTCCGTTGAACAGAGTACCGATAAAAAAGACGAGTAACCCGGCAATAAATATCTTCGGGCGGTCTTCGGGTTTGGCAATACGCCCCAGTACATAGACCAGTATAGCCGTCAGCGTACCGCTGATTCCCTGTATCAAGCCTAATGTCCCTTCATCACCGACCAGTTTCAGAACCAGGATGGCGGGGGCAGTCACCAGGAATCCCTGTACCATTCCTTTCAGGGAAGCCAGCAACAGCATTTTCTTCCACAGTGTACAGAACCGGAAATACAGAAAGTTCTTCTGTACCGGATTGGCAAACTTACCACGCCACAAGACAGCTACGGCAAACAGGGTCACGACTATGACTCCGACTGTGACCAAACGGTAGGCTCCATTTATATCAATCAGGCATCCCATGATTTCTTTGCCATCTATCTGGCTGATGAATGCACCAATCAATAAAGGAACAGTTATCGAAGTGATGGAGAAAAAGAAAGATTCCAGTCCGAAAAAGTAGTTCCGGCTACTATCGGTCGTGTTGTTGAGAGTCAATAGATAGCGGTTGGTCCAAAAGAAACCCGATGCGGCTCCAAGGACAAAACCTGCTATGCCTAACTCTACAAAGCCTAATGACTTCACCAGCATCATGGCAAACATCGACAGCCCGCTAACTAATATCCCGCCTGCATACAGTACTTTCACGCTGACATGCCGCAACAGGAAGCCGTTGACAAAAGAGGTCGCAATGATGCCGATATACATAAAAAGTTGATAGAAAGCTACGGAAACAGGCTCGCTCGTGTGACGCATCACATAAGCACCTACAAATATCTCCACCACAGGAAGCACGAACGCATAGAGCAGGTTAGTCATCAACAGTACACGTACATTGGGAGTCTGCTGCTTGAAAAATTGGTATTCTCTTTTCAATTTATTCATTCTATACCTTTATATATGTCATGACTTTAATGAACGAAGAATCTCCCCTATGGAGAACTCCGCTCCGCAGATTACTTCATCACTCGCACCATAATAAACAGTCACCGTATCCCCTTCTACCAGATGCCCGTTCGTGAAGACCACATTCCCGAAGAATCCGGTTTGCTCGTAGGGAGCAGTCGGTTCCATTATAGGAGCTTTGCTTCGGGCGATTACCTTTGAGGGGTCGTTCAAGTCAAGCAGAAGGGCTCCCAGGCAATAGCGGTTCTGATAGTCTGCACCATGATAAATCTCCAGCCAGCCTTCCTCTGTACGGATAGGCGCGGCGCCCGCACCCACACGGGCACAGTCCCAGCTATCGGAGCGAGTGGTCGCAACGCAACGGTGGTTGCCCCAGTGCAACCGGTCGGGTGATTCGGCAAGCCAGATATAGTTGCCGCCCAGTTCGGGACTGCTCGGGCGATGCAAGGCGAAATATTTGCCGTTTATCTTCTCTTCAAACAAGGCACAGTCTTTATTATGAGGGGGAAAAATCATGCCGTGACGAGTGTAATTCTTCCAGTCACGGGTATGAATCAGCCCTACACCGACGGCAACGGAAGAGACTTCGGTAAACGTCAGGTAATAGCCGTCGGCTGTAGTCGCCACCCGGCAGTCCTCGATGCCGAAAGCCTCTAATGCCCCTTTGCCGAAAATAGGCGGATAATCCGGTTCTTCCTTAAAATGGATGCCGTCCTCGCTCGATACCAACCGGAGATAAGACATGGTAGTCAGATAATTCTGTCCCGCATATCCTATCACACGAGGGTCGGAAGCGTCCAGTTCCGGGTCATTCTCGTCGAAAGAAAGCACTTCTATCTTCCCTTCCTTATTATATACGGGGAAACTAATCACTCCCTGTTTCTGTACGGGGCGTTCGGCTACCCGCAGTAATAACCAGGTTTTTCCGTCGAAGCGGAATACGCCGGGATTCAGGAAACAGGTGATTTCCATACCTTCTATTCCCGGTTGTAAATCAGATGGTTTCAATAATGGGTTCTGATGAAATCGTTTTGCAATATCCATTTTCTAATCATTAAATAGGTGTTGTTTTTATTTCTCGTGGCAAAGCTACCCCACGCAGCGACGGGAAGAGTGTACTATATTCTCAAAAGGGTATACAGGTGTTGTACAGCATATTTTTATCTTTGTTTTCTTATTTTTCCTCTCTATCTTTGCGACATGATTCTACGAAAACACTCATATTTCCGTTACATCTGCATCCTTATTTATTCATGCCTGATGCCTGCTTTATTACATTCGCAGAATGTAGTAAAACAGATTTCCAATGCGGATGGATTATCCAATAATTCGGTGAATTGTTTCCTTGAAGATTCGGAACATACGCTTTGGGTAGGGACATGGGACGGATTAAATGCATATAACGGTCGTAGCTTCAAAACCTATTCTTATAATAAAAAGGATGCAGGGTCTATCAGCAATAATGTCATCTGGCAGATTATCGAGCAGAGCGACTCTATCCTGTGGGTATCTACGGACTATGGGGTGAACCGGTGGAAACGTTCTACCCAACAGTTTACTCCTTATTATTTAGGTACACAGAATAATCCGCCGAAACAGGAGAAGTCATTTCTGCTGGGTATCACTTCCGGCAAGCATATTATCTGTTATGTGAAAGAGCAGGGTCTATTCTGTTTCGATGACCGGAAACAGGAGTTTGTTTCCTTGAAGAATGACCTGCCCGATGACATCAGGAACTTCGTCATTGATTCCAAAGACCGGATATTCTTTCTCACAGGACATGGACAATTATTGCATTATCAACTGACTGTCCGCGACTCCTGTCCCGAACTCTCGTTTAAAGAAGAAATCAGGCACTGTGCCCCCGTTTCCAATATTTATCTTTCCCAGGACTGCCTTATCATTAACGATGACAGGACGCTGACTGTTTCACAAGATAACCGTATATTGGACAGTATAAATATTCCGAAGAACAAGACTGTATCACAAGCTATCTGCCACGGTGAATATCTCCTTATCAGCTTTATCGAGGGGGGATGCATCAGATATAATCTTGAAAATGGGACTTCAACGGAATTACTCCAATTGCCGGAGAAAGCTTCCATTTTCACTATTTATATCGGCTCGCAGAATATCCTTTGGGTAGGTACGGACGGACAAGGGATATTGGAAGTCTATGAACACAGTTCGCCTTTCCATACCGTAAAAACGAATTATCCTGTCCGCTGTTTTTGTGAGGAAGACAATGGCAATATACTCGTAGGAACAAAAGGAGAAGGTATCCTGCTGCTCGACAAGCAGGAACGGGGAGTCACCCCCTATCTTTCAACGGGCAACGGGTTAATCTCCAACTCCGTTTATACTATCCGCAAAAATATGTCCGGGGATATATTCATCGGAACCGAAGGGGCGGGTATCAATTATATTCCACTCAATGGCAGCCAGGTGAAAAAACTGGGTATTCCTGCTGAATATTCTGCTTTCAGGGCAGTGTACAGTATCTTGTTCACCCATAACGATTCACTTTTATGGTTGGGGACTTCCGGTTACGGACTTATCAAGCTGAGCCTGCAAAGGGAAGGAAAAAGTTATAGAGTAACGGACATGAAACAATATAAATCTCCCGGCCCTTCTTCGCCAAGTAATAATATTATTTATTCGGTTATCGCTGGATACGATGAGAATGAACTTTGGCTAGGCACGCGAGGGGGCGGAATTAATAAGTTCGATATCGCGTCCGAACGTTTCCGGCAGATGAGTGAGATAGACCCCGGCTTGTCCCTGACTAACAATGACGTGATTTATCTGACTAAAGGAGATTCTGCCAGTATCTGGATAGGTACCAGTTATGGTCTTAACCGATTGTTCCCGACAGCCACACCGCCTTCCATCATTGAATATACGGATAATAACGGATTGCCCAATAATACGATTCACGGCATCCTGAAAGATGAGAACGGGAATATTTGGGCAAGCACCAATCAAGGTATCTCCTTTATCGACTTGCCCTCGGGAAAAATTACCAATTATTCCTCAAGAAACGGGCTGCAAAACGACGAATTTTCTGATGGGGCTATTTTTAAGGACAAAGCCGGATGGCTGTATTTCGGCGGAGTCAGCGGGTTGAACTATTTCGACGAGAACAAGATACGCTTACGGGAACATATCGCATCATTAAGCCTGAACAGCCTGAAGATAAACAATACAAGCCAGAATATCTACGAACGTATCCGTAACCATACACTCCGATTGGACTATGACGAGCCTTATATTACTTTGGGATTTGCCGCACATGATTTTATCAACAATGAGAATTGTGAGTTCAGCTACCGCATTATCGACTTTGCCGACGAATGGATTTACAATGAGAATAACCCGAATATCGTTATCACCAAACTGCCGCCGGGAAAATATAAACTGGAAGTAAAATGCACCAATGGCGACCGGGTATGGAGCAACGAAATCTATTCCCTCAATTTGGACATCGCTTACCCCTGGTGGCTCAGTACTACAGCTTTTATTATTTATTTTATCCTGATTGCCATTGCTATCTATATCACGCAATCCGTCATCAAGAATCGAATCCGGCTGAACCGTCAGATTCTACTGGAACATATCGAGAAACAGAATCAGCAACGTATCCATGAATCGAAGTTAAACTTCTTCACGAATGTGGCACACGAGTTTTTCACTCCGTTGACACTGATATACGGCCCGGCACAGCACTTGCTGGAAAAGGCGGATCTCGACAGTTATACAAAAAGATATATCTACATCATCAAGAACAATGCCGACCGGATGCAGAGGCTTATCAACGAACTGATGGAGTTCCGGAAAGCAGAAGCAGGACATACGGCTATCTATGCTGAAAAAGTGGATATTCAGTTGCTCGTCGACTATGTATCGGACAACTATACCGAAATTGCCGAAGAAAACAAGATAGACTTCAGCTTCAAAAGCAAAGAAGTATCATCCTTTACAACAGACCGGAATGCACTGGAAAAAATAATATTCAATTTGCTTTCCAACGCATTCAAATATACGCCGTCCGGCGGATATATCCGTGCTGAAATACGGGAGAATGTTACTGACGGGACATTGTATTTCCGAATCCGCAACTCGGGCAAGGGACTGACAGAGAAACAAATGAGTGAAATATTCAGCAGGTTCAAGATTTTCGAAAGCAGTAACCTGAAACATGCGGGAAGCACCGGAGTCGGCCTGAATCTGACCAAGAGCTTGACGGAGTTATTGGGTGGAGAAATCACCGTAGGAAGTGTATTGGGAGAGTATGTAGAATTCAATGTGTCTCTACCGTCCATGCACATGAATCCCGGAAAAGAAAGTCAGCCGGCAGAAGAAGAGGCAGAAGCCGATGAAATGCTTTTTGTCCCTAAACAAAAGGAAATTAGTATATTGATTGTAGAGGATGAAAAGAATATCCGCGAACTTCTGAAAGATATCCTGCTTCCTTACTACCAGGTTCGGGAAGCAGCCGACGGGGAAGAGGCGCTGAAAGAGGTAGAACAGAAACAGCCGGATATTATTATCAGCGATGTATTGATGCCCAGGCTGGACGGCATCACTCTGACGGATATATTGAAAGCCAACGAGCGAACTGCCCACATTCCGATTATCCATATCTCCGCCAAGAACTCCATCGAAGACCAGATTAACGCTTACAATCATGGAACGGACTTATATATCCCCAAACCTTTCCATCCGAGACATGTTCTGAGCGCGGTAGAGAATATGATTAATAAATACTCTCTGATGAAAGAGTATTTCAAATCCGGCCGTTCCTCTCTCATCGTAAGGGATGGAATCACCATGCATAAAGAGGATGAGCTGTTACTGGACAAGATTATCAAATTCATTGAAGATAATATTGACGACGAATCCATAAACCCGGATTCTCTCGCAGACTTTATAGGAGTAAGCAAAGCGGGATTGTACCGTAAACTCAAAGAATTGACGGAAAAGACACCAAGCGAATTTGTCCGTACCATCCGCCTGGAATATGCAGCGGGACTATTAAAGACCACCAAACTTACCGTTACCGAGATTATGTATAAATCGGGCTTCTCAAACAAGTCTTATTTCTACCGGGAGTTTGCCAAGTTATACAACACTTCTCCCAAAGAATATAGGAGCGGACAGACAGAAGAAAAGGATACTTAATAACCATCTAACAATAAAAAACAATGAGAAAACTTTTTATTGTATTGGCGCTCTGCGGTGTGTCAATACTGAATGCGCAGCAACTGAATGTCGCTTCTTATAATGTACGAAACAGTAACCCGAACGATGCCAAAGCCGGAAACGGCTGGGAACAGCGTTGCCCGGTACTCACCCGGTTAATCACCTTTCATGACTTCGATATATTCGGGGCGCAGGAAGTGAAACATAACCAACTGGAAGATATGTTGAATGCCTTGCCGCAATACAGCTATATAGGCGTAGGACGGGATGACGGGAAAACGAAAGGGGAATATGCGCCTATCTTCTACCGGAAGGATAAATTCAAGCTACTCAAATCCGGGAATTTTTGGTTATCGGAAGATACCTCGAAGCCGAATAAAGGATGGGATGCAGCCTATACCCGCATCTGTACATGGGGAGAATTCAAGGATATTACAGGCAAGTTCAGATTCTGGTTCTTTAACCTGCACATGGACCATATCGGAGTAGTGGCACGTCGCGAAAGTGCCAAGCTGGTTATCAGCAAGATTAAAGAGATGTGTGGCAAAGACCCCGTCATACTCACTGGAGATTTCAATGTAGACCAGACCAGCGAAAGCTATCAAGTACTTCATGAATCCGGAATATTATCAGACTCTTATGAGGTCGCGCAACTGAGATATGCAACTAATGGAACATGTGCGGGATGGAATCCGAACACATATACTCCCAACCGTATCGACCATATCTTCGTTACTAAAAACTTCGCTGTTGAGAAGTACGGAGTGCTGACAGATACTTACCGAATTAAAAACGAAGCCACCGGAAAGTATGAAGCACGCATTCCTTCAGACCATTTTCCGGTGAAGGCGGTATTGAAATATACCAAGTAAGCAAAGCAGAATTCGAAATGATAATATAAACCTATCAATGTTCTATTTTTAATATTCTGTTGGGAAATAGCTAGTTAGAAAATAACGAACCAGAAAATAAACTGCATAAATAAGAGCCTGTTTAAATTTTCCTGAGATTATGTTAGATAGGCTTTACCGACCTG